>Ga0315279_10000210_pt1 | contig 126293 bp, 84 predicted proteins | sample YL17G06_20_MG_FD_203694 | JGI IMG/M metagenome (GOLD analysis project Ga0315279, IMG submission 203694) | Sediment microbial communities from Yellowstone Lake, YNP, Wyoming, USA - YL17G06_20 | ecosystem: Environmental > Aquatic > Freshwater > Lake > Sediment | place: USA: Wyoming | collected... | reverse complement strand
TTGGGTTGTTTGGTTTTCGACAAATCCAATTTTACCCAAGAAAGGTCCGGCCGTCTCCCTGCTTCGCAGTCGGGTCAGACCCTGGCTAGGATGTTTGATCCGAAAAAGCTAATTTGGACAAGAGTGAGATCAGTTCCCGTCACGTTTTTTAAAGTTGTCTTAAGGGGTCAAGGGGGATAGGGGCAAAGGGTCCAAAATGATCTCCTTCCCTTTGTCCCTTGATTCCTTTGCTCCTTTACCCCTTGAATTAGCGAGCGGAGCGAGCAGACTTCATTTATGCGTAGGGATCATCGTAGTCCGTCCCCGACTCGCCCGATTCGTCTGGTTAAGGAGGAACAGCCGGCCGTGAGAGAGCTGCGCAGGTATCTCAAAAGGGCGAAGGAACTCGGGGCCAAGGAGGCGAAGGTCATCCCCGCCGATCGCGTGTACACTGCCGGCTGGGTCAGGCTCAAGTGCCATTACGGGTGCGGAGGCTGGGGGGACAGGCTGACGTGCCCGCCAAACTCACCCACTCCCGAGGAGACCGCGAAAGTTCTGAAAGAGTATCGCCGGGCCCTCCTCGTGCACGGCGGCGACCACGCCGATATACAGAAGATCATCGCAACGCTGGAGCGGGAGATATTCCTCGACGGCTTCCACATGGCCTTCGCCCTAGGCGCAGGACCATGTGTGCTGTGCGCCAAGTGCGGTCGCTCGTGCCGCCGTCCTGAACTGGCCAGGCCGGCCATGGAAGCGTGCGGGATCGATGTCTACAAAACGGCCCGTTCGAACGGCTTCCCGATAGAAGTGATCAGGACTTACAACTGCAAGGCGAACTATTACGGCCTGGTGCTGGTGGACTAGCCAATCCTGCGGCGGAACAAGGAGGATATTTCTCCTGAAGATATTGCATATCTGGTGCTCAGTGTGGGTGCACTTTGCGCATATTGTACATCTCGTGGTAAGACGATCTACGACTACCTGACAGAGAGTGACTACCGCCAACGGATGTTCGATCAACAGCCAACTAGGGAAGCATGGAAATATGCTCGCCATTGCTTTCCGAGCGATGTCCGAGATAACATCGACCGGTTCATCACGCAAAGCCACAAACAATTGTATGACAGGCCAGATTGATCACCATGGTCCCTTCGCACGTGGCTCTTGACGAAAAACAACGAACGCCTGACAGACAAAAGCACGAGGCCATAGGAACTCTGGAGCAGCCGGGGGCAGTCGACATAACGCCCATACACGGAACTTGGCCAGCCGTCTAGGCCGGGCTCCGACCACAAAACGCATTTTATGCGGGTGGACTTTGATGAATGGGCGAAGTCCCAGAAGGACGAAGATACTGACGAAAGCAAGTAAACATGCCGAGGATGGTGGGCCATGGAGTCAAAACCCGATTACAAAGCTCTCAAAAACAAAACAGCAATTGTGCAGTTGGCCGCAATGGCTGCGGGAGTATCGAAGGCAGCTGCCCAGCGGGCGTTTGACGCGACTATCCAATGCTTTGTCGAAGTCCTTCGGGCCCGGGAGACCCTGAAGATCTCGGGCTTGGGGCATTTTGCAGTCAGAGCTGTCAGGGCGGAGGATCTCTCTGAAGAGCAAGATGCTGATCGGGAGCAGCGCAGAATCGTCTTCAAACCTTCCTCGAATCTATCGCGGCAGGCTCTTCGTAGTTACGGAGAGACCAAATGGGATCCTCGGGAACCCCACCGCCTCCGGAGTTCCAAAAAAGAATGGCCTGAGCTTCTCATGCGCGTGGTTGATTCCGCAGGAATAACAAAGGAGCAGGCGCAGATAGTTATCGACATAATGGTCCGGGCAATTATCCGCGCCTTCATTGACGATGAAGAGCTGTCGATTCCCGCCTTCGGGACGTTTCACCTGCGGCAGCGGACTTTTCCTCGGTCGGGACGCAATCCGAGAACGGGCGAACAAATCAGCATTCCTCCTCGAATCCCCGGCTTTAAACCAAAAGAATCGCTTCTGGAAAGCTTGATTGCTGAGAGTTCTATCTTGGTCCGGGTCTTCTACGGCACGGATCGGCTCGAGACTGGCAAAAAGGACGCCTCCGATTATTATGGCAGCGACCGCGGCAGCGGCCTCCGGTTCGGCATGTGCGCCGTCACTGTTCCAAAAGATCATCGTATCGGGCAGCTCGAAAGCCCGTCCATATGGAAGCTTGAATTTCGCGAGGATCCTGCCAAGCACGTGGTATTGAAAGAGGTGACGCCGCTGCCTCCGGAGGACTTTTACGCACAGCTCAAGAGCGGGATCGGTGAGTCAGGAAGAAAAGAGGCGCTGGTTTTTGTGCACGGATTTAACGTCACCTTTGAGGATGCCGTACGACGCACGGCCCAGATCGCCTACGATTTAAAGTTCGACGGCGCCCCCGTCTGTTACAGCTGGCCATCAAAGGGAACGCTTTCGCTGGCGGGATATAGGTATGACGCTACCAACATCCAATGGACCGCGGCCCACCTTGAGCAGTTCCTGGCAGATATCGCGGCCAGGAGCGGCGCTCAGGCGATTCACCTAATCGCTCACAGCATGGGAAACCAAGCGCTTACCGCTGCTTTGGACAATATCGCGCGCGGAATGAGAGCAGGCGCTCCGCCCGCGTTCACCGAAGTGATGCTGACGGCTCCAGACATCGATGCTGACGTCTTTGTTCAACTGGCTGCGGAATTCAAAGCGGCCGCCGAGCGGGTGACCCTCTACGCCTCGTCCAATGACAAAGCCCTCAAAATTTCCAAGCAATATCACGGCGATTACGCCCGGGCGGGGGATACAAGCGGCAAAGTGGTCATCGTTCCCGGCGTAGACACCATCGACGTTTCTGCCGTTGACACCAACCTCGTTGGCCACTTCTATTACGGGGACAATGACTCCGTTCTCGCGGACATGTTTTACGTGATCAAAGACAAGAAGCCGCCGAAGGATCGCTTTCGGCTCGTGCCAAAGCAGAGCCCCGCAGGACAGTATTGGGTCTTTCAATAATCATTGCGCGGCAGTGCAATGGAATGCGCCGCAATCGTTGACGCCTGTACCGCTTTGGCGCTTATCGAGCAGCCCCAAGCCGAGCAACCCGATCAGCTTCACCAACTTCACCAGCAGCACCTTCGTAAACCCGCTGGCCAAGACCAACGCGAATCTGAGCAGCTACATCAGCTCTCTGCACAGTGACCCGGCACGCCGCGCCAATGCCGCGGTTGTCGGCTATCCAGCCAACTTCTTCATCGTCAATCCGAGCCTGCGGGGCGGCGCCAGTCTATATCAGAACGGCGAGTACACGCGATATGACTCCATGCAGGTAGAATTCCGCCGCCGCATGTCAAAAGGGTTGCTGGTTCAAGCCAACTACGTCTTGGCCAAAGACTTCAGTTCGTCTCGGCTCTCGTTCAGGCGGACCAGGGCTAACGATCTTGGCGACACCGCGCCGCATGCCTTCAAGATCAACTGGGTGTACGAACTGCCTATCGGCACGGGCCGCACGCTGTTCGCCAATTCCCACGGTCTCCTCGATCGCATGATCGGGGGTTGGAATTTCCAAGGAGTCGCCCGCATTCAAAGCGGCGACCTCCAGAATTTCGGCAATGTCAAGTTGGTCGGCATGACGTATGCGGACCTCAAGAATGCCTATGCGCTGCGCTTCGATGACGCGAATCGGAACATCTTTGTCGTGCCGCAGGACATCATCGACAACACTATCAGGGCCTTCAAAACATCAACTTCGATTATGTCGCCAACCCCGGCAGCAGCCTTACCTGGGGGCAGGTGACTTCGTCGCAATCGGGCGGGCGTATCATTCAGATCGCCCTGCGCCTCAACTTCTAACTTTCCACACGCTTGGCCTCGGCGAGGAGCGCGGATTTGCCGTGTTCCTCGCCATCCCGGCGCGCCGCTGCTCGTCTAGTTCTCCTTCTGGCTGGCCGGGGCCGAACGCTGAGCCCGCTGCTCGTCAGCGTGCCGGGAAGTGCGGCTGCAAACCAATCTGAAAATTGGATTCCGAAGACCTGACACCGACCTTCGGGCGCCAGAATGAAGGCGTGGTCGTGAGAACTCCCTTTCTCCAGACCAGGCACTTGCGGCGTTTGAGCCGCTGAAGCAGGCGGGACAAGGTTTCTGGCGTGGCGCCGATAGCCGCGGCCAGTTGCTTCTTGTTTATCTCCGTCAGGATTTGCTCTCGCTCGCCGTACTGTTCGCGCAGGAAGGCGCGCAGGCGCTCCTCGACATCCTGACTGGTCAACTGCTGGATCTTGTTCGCCAGATAGCGCTGTTTCCTGAGCAGCATGGCGATGAAGTCGTTGCGGAAATCCTCCTGGCGCAATAGGCCCAGCAGATCGCGGCGGGACAGCTTGAAGACAAGCACATCGGTCAGGGCCACTGCGGTGACCGGATAGCTTTTTTCCTCGAACAGAATCACCTCGGCAAACACCTCTCCAGGTTTGATGACCTTAATGACCACCTCGTGCCCATCTGGGGTCACTTTGTGCAGCCCAATGCGGCCGCGCGCCAGCAGGAATATGGCCTCGCCGGGATCACCTTCATGGAAGAGCACCGATTTTTTCCGCCGTTCCCAGGGTACGCAGAGACTGGCCAGCACCTCTTTGCTTGCGCGGGAGATGCCCTCGAAAAAGCGCGCCTGCTCGATCATCAAGTAGGTATTGATCGCCATTGCGAATCGCCTTGATTCAAATTCCACGTCTGTGTATATCTCTGCTCACCTGCGGTGGAGTGTCGCCCGCGAACAGGAGGCCCTTTATGAACGAGTCAGCCTTTTTGAGGTCGATATCAAGCAAGAGCTTCAGCCCAGCCAGGATCGCCGAACAGGCTATAAGATACCCGGATCTGATCGAGAAAGCGATAGAAGGCCTCAGCGCTGAAAAAGCAACCGTAAGATACAGGTGCGAAAAAGTACTCCGCACAATCAGCACAAAGCAGCCCGAAATCCTCTATCCTCACTTCGACTTCTTTGCCGGACTGCTGGACGGCAGCAACAATTTCCTCAAATGGGGGGCAATCATAACCATCGGCAATCTGGTGCGTGCAGACCTGAACAACAAATTCGAGTTGATCTTCGACAAGTATTTCTCCCCGATCGCCGGGCCGGTCATGATCACTGCCGCCAACACAATCCGCAGTGCCGCGAAGATCGCGGCAGCCAAACCCGCGCTTGCCGACAGAATCTCCAAGCAAATCCTGAAGGTCGAAGGAGCGAAATACAAGACGCCGGAATGCCGGAATGTCGCCATTGGGCATGCGATCGATTCGTTCGACCAGTTCTTCGAACATGTCCAGAACAAAGACGCAATCATTAAGTTTGTCAAGAAGCAGCTTAAGAACACCAGAAGTCCTGTTCGCAAGCGGGCAGAGACGTTTCTAAAAAAGCGCAAAAACTCCTGCTAATAGAACATCTCGGAAATTACACAACCAGTCGAAACTGAATTCGTTCGCGCCAAGCTCATGTTTGGTTGCTTCGTTCCGGCTGCTCGAACGTCCCGTGTTATCCGGTCATCGAACGGCCATCTGCTATCTATTTTGGAAGCGGGCGTGCCACACGATTTCGCGACTTGTGTCGGAACGGCAGCCGGTCTTGACCAGCCCGCCTTGGCGCTCGGGTTCGATCGGGCTGCTTCCTTCGCACTGCATTCCGGTCAGTTGCCAATCTCCAGGCTCGGTCAGATAGATCTCGTACGGATCCCCGCCTACGACGCGGCTGCGGCCTGTCAGCACACCGCCGTTCCAGTCGACATCGATGAGGTCCACGCCCCCTCCGGTGATATGCCGATTCGTGGCGACGAGCTGCGGCCGGGCGAGGCGCTCGCGGATAATAAACACCTGCGAGTTGAATTTTGCCGGCAGCGGGCCGGGCACGAACGACTTCGTGAGGCTGCCCAGCAACTTCTTCTGCCAGAACTCAAAGACCAGGTACTCCTTGGTTGGATTCAAGCCCAGCTCATCGAACCGGATTGCATCGAATTCGCCGCCCGCACGGCCCAGCACCGACCAGGATTCAAACGGCCGGTTCAATTCAAGAAGGTACAGGTAGGCTGCCGGCGTGAGTCCCGCATCGAACGGCTTTGGGTCACGGCCGCTGACCTGGCTGTCGATCTGCCCGAGCTGCGAAGATCGGGACGGGTCGGCGTCATAAAGCTGCGCGGGCATCGTAGCCAGCACGGGTGCAGCGCGCTGGGCCGGATCGACGAACGGCGTGCGGTACCGTTCGGGCTTGTCCGTCAGCATAAAGAGCGAGCCGGTGAGCGAAGTGATCATGGTCGAGCGCAGCAGGCACGGACGCATCGACCGGATGATTGATCCAGTTGCCGCGCGCCACATCTCCCGCGGCATCAAGCACGAACCAGTCTTTGTGTTGCTCGGCATAATCTGTCTGTGAGAAAGTGGCATTGGTCCAGATGCCGGGTTCCAGGCCCTTCTTCTTTATATAGGCCGCCAGCGCCTCCAGGCCGGCCGGAAATTTCTCATTCGGCTTGATCCAGAGTTCGGGCAGTCCCGTGGCGCGCTGATATCCGTCGTCGATCTGGAGGTACTGGTAGCCGAACGGAAGCAGGACTTCCGAAATGACGTCGGCCGTGCGCATCACGTCCTGCTCGGTCACGTTGTTGCGAAATGCAAACCAGGAGCACCAGCCCACAATCGGCTTTGGCCAACACATGTACGTCCACGGCTCGAAAAACTTGAGGCCGCGGTGCTTCTGGTAGAAGCGCGGGCGGAAACGAAGTACGACCTCGCTGCCCTTCGCTTCGAATGAGAACTTGCGCGCCTGTGATTCATCGGTCAGCGGAACCACACGCACCGCGGTACGCGGCTGATCATCCACGGACAGTACCCAGTCCCACTTTCGGTCGTAGACAGCCTGGTTCAGCATGCTGCGGCTGAGTCCCGAGCTGTGGCGGACGATGGGGCGCCCGCGCACCGGCCGGTCTGACTCGCATGGAAATGCCTGCTCGCTGGCTGTGACCGTGCCTGCAATTTCAACCGGATCGCGCCCGCGCGCGTAGAATACGATCACCTGGTCGACGGTGTCCCCACTGCGCACTACGTTTGGCCTAGCTGTGCGGAGTCCTTCAGGGTTTTTGACGGTGCCGTCGAAGATGAGGGTGCCGTGGTATCGAAGCTGAATCGAACCGCCCTCCACGCGAAGCGAAGCCGGCTCGTTCGGAGGCGGTGCGTTCTGCGCGGCCGCGCGCCCCGCAAATAACATCAGAAACACGACAACCGGCAGCAATCTCGATCTCATGAGTTTTTCTCTCTTAGACGGAACCTGACCGATTTCGCGTACTGGAGCCTTCGCGTCTAGGACTTGTACCTTCCGGCTTCCCGCGGTGAAAAGCTGGTTCTACTTGCCGGTAGGGACGCCGTAAGGCGCGACAGACGGTTTCCCCTTAACGACTCGAATGAACGGGAAAGCAGCGCCCTTCTCAGGAACCAGTTTGTACATCTGATAACGGATAAGACCGTATTCCGACTGTGGTTCAAGCATGCAAGAGATCAGATTGGCCGCAGGTTGCTCGACAGATACGTAGAAATCGCCCTTCTTCGCCTTGACCTTGCCGGGCTTGACGTCAACGTCGATTCTCTGCGGCGCTACATAATCCTCTTTTGACGGTACGATCTCCCCGATCTGATATGTCTGGCAGTCGAGGGATGCGTCTTTAGCAAGAGTGCCGACGTTGATCCCGTGATCCAGCAAGGTTTTGATCACGTCCTTATGATCGGCAGGAATGATGTATCCGAGCGGGCGCGGGATCGCCAGGCGCGACGCCACCCTGGGAAACCAGTTCTTCACAACTTGAGTTTCGATTGCGGGCTCTTGCGCGGCGTTCGCCGTGCCGCGGCCCTGGCGCACAAACGCCTTGAGCGTCAGCTCAGGCTCTTTGGGATCGCGGACGTATTCCATTTCCAAGTGAACAACATTGTCAGCCGCAGGCTTGGCAGCACTGCGGAGCAGGTCCGCACGGTCTCCCCGCACCATGGTCAGGATCTGCTTGCTGTCTGCCACAACGATCTGCATCATCGCGTGGATGCCGGAATATTGCCAGCGCGTCCTCTCCTGCAGGGTCGGCAGATTGCGACGCGAAGAACACTCCTGGATAAAGGAGAGCGTGTCGTAGATTCCGGGGCCGTTTCTACCGTCGTTCAGGTCGGTGGTGCTGGGCCGTGTCAAGGTTTCACGCGGTTGGCCCTGCGCCGGCTGGTCGGGTGCACCGGCGGCCCGATTGCTCCCCATGGCTTCCGTAACCAGATACTCATGCCAGGTGAAACCATCTGCAGCTACCTTCTGGTCGAGGGCAGGAAAAACCTTTTCTCTCGAATAGCGCTCCAAATTCGGATTGATGTTGATATTCGAGACGCATCCAGTCGAAACCCTGTAGTAATCGTCTCCTTTTTCATGGATGTCCATGGTCACTTCGGGCATCCAGGCGCGAAACACCTTGTGGATTGCCTGAGTCTCGGGCGCTTCCAGCTTGACATGATCCCGATTGAGGTCCAGGTTCTGCTCGTTCTCGCGCCGGTTGACAAAGTTGCCGTAGGGATTGGCTTGCGGAACGATCAGGAAGTTCACCTGCTTCAACAGCGGCCTTAACTCGCCCAAGGCGAGGTCCCGTATGAGCAGCAGCGCCGCTTCTTTGCCCGATTGCTCGTTGCCATGCTGCGAGGCAACGATCATAAACGTCGGCTTATTGCGATTCAAAGCCTTCGGAGTATCCACGCCTTCGTCAGTAATAATGCAGAGGTATAGATTGGATGACGGCAATTCCTTGGCTTCGAGCGTCTTTCCAATCACTAGGACTTTGACGTTTTTAGAAACCTGCCCGACGGCCTGAAGAAAACGTGTGACATCTTCATACTGCGAATAGCGGGTCCAACCGGACTCTTCCACCGGCGTTTTGATGGTCTGGGACCAAACTGGCAAGGCAAACAGAAAAACAATCAGAGCAGCATGAATTCTGGCGCGGGTTGATTTAAGTATCATGAGATTTATCTCCAAGGCAATAACCACGGTTCTTCGTGTCTTGGTGGTGTTTTTCAGGATGCCACCACCAAGACACGAAGCAACAAAGCTCTACTTGATCTCAATGGGGGGAAGCTTGGCCTGCTTGAGTTTGGCGTTCAGAGCTGGGAGGTCCACGGTTTTCAGCGTCGTCCAGCGGGCTTTGACACTGGCGAGCGCTTTGAGGTCCGCCGTGATCGAGTCGAGTGTCTGGGCCGTCGGCGTGGCTTCGGCAGCCTGCAGCGGGCTGATGAGTGAGCTGAGCGATGGACCGATTCCGGACAGCGTGTCCGGCGGACCTGCGGGCGCGCCGCCTCCCCGGCCGCCTCCTCTCCCCGCCGGGGCTCCCCCACCGGCTGCAGCTGCGCCTCTGGCGGCTGCGCCTTGCGGAGGAGTGCCCGCAGCACCTCTGGCAGCACCTAGGACGAATGCACCCCTCAGCCCCACTTCCGCACCTGCAGCGGGAGCAGCCGCGCCACCGCGGCCGCCGCGGCCGCCGCCACCGCCTCCAGTGCCCTGCAGATCTGCGGCCTTCTTGTCGAATGCGGCCAGCGCATCGAATACGGCGCCGTGCCCGCCGGCCTTCTCCTGGAGAGCCTTTACCTGGTCGCGCATCGATTGCAGCTGCTGCAGCGCCGTCTGCGCGTAAAGCACACCGTCATATAGTTGCTTTGACAGCGATCCGATATGCGCGATCTCGAGAGCCGATAACCTCACGCGCGGATCCATTCTCACGGTAATCGGCTGCGTGTAGCTCTTGCCGTTGACGGTCAGCTTGACGCTGTATTGCCCCGGCGCAACCCAAGGAGCGCCGGAGGCAGGAGCCGTATCGTGAGCGATGGCCTGCATCGGAAGCCCGCCACCGCCGCCTCGTCCTCCGCCGCCTCCAGGCAGAGCCTGATAGCGCATATCCCAGAAGAATCGGTGCATGCCGGCGGCTGTCGAAAGCACGCGCGGCGGCCGATACCAATACAACGGAACCGACGCACTCGCCGAATCGGGCATTGTGGCTGGATCGGCACTCGAGTAATGCCGTATGGATTTGCCGGCGGCATCAAGAACTTCTAGCGTGATCGGCTCTGATACCGGAGATTTCAGGTAGTAATTGATGATCGCTCCTTCCGGCGGATTCTGCCCGGCCGGCTCGTCCACCGGCAGGGGCGTATCCGTGTTCATATCCCATCGCACCCGGATGGCGGTTTCCGGCTTGAACAGGAACGCATCCGCTTCGGCAACCTTGGCATCGATCTGGCGCAGCGGCGTGATGTCGTCGAGAATCCAGAATCCACGCCCGTGCGTCGCAACCGCGATATCGTCATCCTTGACGATCAGATCGCGGATTGACGTCGCCGGCATGTTCAGCCGCAAGGACTGCCAGTGATCGCCGTCATCAAATGAAACATAGACTTCGCGCTCAGTGCCCGCAAACAAAAGGCCCTTGTGCTTCGGATCCTCGCGCACGACATCGACTGGAGCCCCATCGGGGATGCCGTTGGTGATATGTGTCCACGTCTTGCCGCCGTCGTGCGTCCGGTAGATATGCGGGCGCATGTCGTCGAGCCGCAGCGTGTTGATAGCCGCGTATGCGGTCAGCGGATCGAAGCGGCCGGCATCGATGGTCGAGACCTTGGCCCACGGCTTGAGGTCCGGCGGGGTCACATCCGTCCAGTTGGTCCCGCCGTCAACAGTGACATGAACGAGACCGTCGTCGGTTCCAACCCAGATGCGGTTAATATCAACATACGACGGCGCCACGGTGTAGATGACGCCGCTCTGCGACGGCTGCACATTCTCCCGATATTTGCCGACGCTCGCCGGGACTTCCCAGGTCTTCCGCGCGAGGTTGGGGCTGATCTGCTGCCATGAATGCCCGCCGTCAGCGGTCTTCCACATTGTGTCGCCGGCATAGTATAGGATGTGCGGATCCACCGTGGAGAAAACCAGCGGAGCGGTGCGCCTCGTGCGCACGCCGGGAGGACCGACGGTTTGCACCTGGCCGGTTCGCCGGTCGTAGCGCGACACGTTCCTGCTGCCGCCATAAACAATGTCGGGATTGAGCGGATCCGGGGCGGCAGTTGCGTACTCCTGAGCGCCCGCCGGATGCCACTCGCGGAAGGTGATCTGCCCATCATTGCCTCGGCTGGACACGCAGGCCGATCCGCTTTCCTGCTGCCCGCTGCAGAGGCGGTACGGGAAGGCGTTGTCGGCCGCAACGTGGTACATCTGCGCAGTCGGCTGGTTATACCAGGAGCTCCAGGTCTCGCCGCCGTTGACGGTGATGATGGCGCCCTGGTCGGATGCATTCAGGATAATGTCGGGGTTGTTCGGATTGATCCACATGCGCTGGTAATCATCGCCGCCCGGCGCGCCGCGGAGGCCGATCCAGGTTTTGCCGCCATCGGTCGATTTCCACGTCACTACGGTTGCCACATAGACAATGTCCGGATTCTTTGGATCCACAACGGGCGACGACTGGTCGCCGCCACCGATGCGCGCGGCGGGGCGATTGTCGGTCGTGATGCGCACCCAGGTTCCGCCGGCATCATCTGATCGATAGATGCCCGAAGGGGTCGTCGATGCATAGAGGCGTTTGGGATTGCTGGGCGCAATGGCCAATTCCGCTTGCGTAAGGTTTGGCAGACCGTTGGTAAGCTGCTTCCAGGTCGTGCCGCCGTCGGTTGATTTGAAAATGCCTCCGTTGGTGCCGGACCACTGGCCATCTTCCCATGGGCCTTGCCGCTGCTCCCAGAGCGTCGCATAGACAATGCTGGAGTCGGACGGGTCCAGATCGACATCATAGGCGCCCGTGTTCTCGTCTTTGTAGAGCACCCTCTGGAATGTCTGGCCGCCATCGGTCGAGCGGTAGATGCCGCGCTCCTGGTTGGGGCCATACGGATGGCCGAGAACGGCGACAAACAGCCGGTTCGGGTTGCGCGGATCGACCACAATCTGCGGAATCTGCTGGCCGTCACGCAGGCCCAGGTGCGTCCAGGTCTTTCCCGCATCGGTCGATTTGTAGATGCCGTCGCCAGTCGACAGATCGGGCCGTGGCAGTCCCTCGCCGCTGCCGACGTAGACGATATTCGGGTCCGAAGGCGCAACGGCAATCGCGCCAATCGATCCGGTCGGCTGGTCATCGAAGATCGGCTTCCACGTGCGGCCATAGTCGGTCGTCTTCCACACGCCGCCGTTGCATACGCCGATGTAGAAAACGTTGGGCTGACTCGGAACACCGCACACCGCCTTGGTACGGCCGCCCCGGTACGGGCCGATCGAGCGCCAGCGCATCTCACCGAAATACTTGGTGTCATACTGCTGCGCAACGAGTGTTGACATAGCGGCGGTCAGTAACGGCACCGCCAGGACGATTGCTAGGAGTCGGCGCCTGGGTCTCATGGTTTTCCTCCGCGCTGAAATGTGAGTGTGAAGCCAAGTCTACACAATCCTGCGGCACGAGTCTTGTGGATTTTAGACTCGCCTCCCGCTAGCGGATGCGAGGAGAAGAGGACATTTCGAATTCCCTGCTCGCGTGAACTAAGAGGGAGCGGCCCCCCAGGTTCAGGAGCACTCCTCTGAATCGGATAGGCCACACTGAAAATCAGGAATGTCTTCATCTTTCCTTGATGGCCTGTCTTATGCTCATTTGCAGTGGTAACCTGATGATTAATGATTCCGCTGACCTACAGCAGGATTGCTCTCTTGGCGAGCGGACGTAACATGCGAAGAGTCGACTTGGCTGCAACCGAAACCAACCATGGCCGGAGACTTCGAATCTCTGTCGAGGCAATGTTTATGGCTTGCCTCATGTTCGGACCTGCTTGGGCGGGACAAGACCGCGAGCAGGGGCCACAGGCTGCCGCATCGGCTGCCCAGCAAGTCGACAAGCAGCGGACTGAAAAGAGGCAACCAGATGTCAACTCATGCTCCAGGCGGGTCGCAGAGACAGCTTTCCTCAAAAACCTGTGGTGCGACCAGAAGACCATCTGGAGCACCCCACTTAGTGCCCGGCAACACTTGGGATTCATCCTGCCCTTCGCCGGAGCAACGGCTGCGTTGATCGCAACAGATCAATCCGCCGGTCGCGAGTTCAGCGAGAGGCCGCCGGGTTCAGTTCTGGATGCAAGCACGGATATTTCGCATCTGGGTTCCGCAGAGGGTGTCATTGGCTTCGCTGGCGCTTTTTACGGCGTTGCCCGCCTTACCCGCAACGAGCGCATGCGGGAAACCGCACTGCTCTCGTTCGAAGCGCTGGCGGACAGCGGGATCGTGCAGGGGCTATTGAAAGTGACAACTCAGCGAGAACGGCCGACCCAGAACAACGGCCAGCTTCGAATTGATGACGCGCGCGGGAAGTTCTGGAGCAGCGGAAGTTCCTTTCCTTCGGGGCACGCAATGAGCGTCTGGGCTCTGGCTTCCGTTTTTGCTTCCCGATACCCCGACAAGCCGGCCGTTAAGTATGGCGCCTGCGGGTTAGCTGCACTGATCAGTGCGTCACGCCTTACAGCCAGGCGACACTTTCCCTCGGACGTGCTGGTAGGCGGCGTCTTCGGTTACCTGATTGGCCGCTATGTTGTCCGGGCCCACACCCATTAGAATTCGCGCTTCGGAATCAGGAAATCCGTCCAGGATTGCTTCACAGGCAATAGCAACAAAAGGTATGATGCGTGGATAGCGAGGAGGAACCGACATGTCCGCATCCTGGAATACGCCTGTGCAAGGGCTGTTGCTGCTCGCCGCGACCATTGCTGCTTCTGTCATCGGCACAGGCTGCTCAAAGCGCGATGAATCCTTTCCGCCGACGGAGAAGAAGCCTGTCGCCGAGAGATATTACGGGACCGAGATTGTCGACAATTACCGCTGGCTCGACAACCTCGAGGATCCAGCCGTCAGGAAATGGAATGATGCTCAGAACGCTTACTCGCGTGCATACCTTGACAAAATCCCGTTCCGCGAACAGATCTACAAACGCCTCAAGGAAATTCATGAAGCGAAACAGGCCGAATACTACGGACCCGTATACAGGAAGAAGCTGTTCGCGATGAAATCGCAGCCGCCGAAAAACCAGCCGTTCCTGGTGGTCATGGAATCCGCTGACGACACCAAGTCAGAACGGGTAGTCGTCGACCCGAACGAGCTGAATCCGAAGGGAATTACGGCGATCGATTGGTATGTCCCATCTCACGACGGACGGCTGGCCGCCGTGTCGCTCTCCGAGAACGGAAGCGAGGACGGATCGGTCCACGTGTTTGACGTCGAGACCGGCAAGCAACTGCCGGATATCGTCCCGCGGGTGCAGTACCCCACCGGCGGCGGCGACGTCGACTGGAATCTCGAGTCCACCGGTTTCTACTACACGCGATATCCGCAGGGAAACGAGAGGCCCAAGGAGGATATCAACTTCTACCAGCAGATCTATTTCCACAAGCTCGGCGCTCCCTCGGGAGACGATGCCTACGTAATCGGAAAGGAATTCCCTAAAATTGCGGAGTCCCGGATCACATCGACAGAGGATGGCAAGTATGTCCTTGTCACGGTGGCCAACGGAGACGGAGGGGAGTTCGCACATTATCTGAAGGACGCCTCAGGCAAGTGGATTCAGGTGACGGCGTTCTCCGATAACGTGGTCTCGGCGCGCTTCGGGCCCGATGATGTGCTTTACCTCCTATCGCGGAAAGGCGCGCCCAATGGAAAGATCCTGGCACTGCAGCCTTCGAATCCGAAGCTCGACAAGGCTAAGACGCTCATCCCCGAGGGGGATGCCTCGATCAGCGGGTTCCTGGCAACGGCAAACCGGCTCTATGTCACTGATATCGTCGGCGGCCCGCACAGAGCCCGCGTTTTTGATCTTGCAGGCAAAGCGCAGCAGCCGTTGCCGCTCCAACCGGTTTCTGCGGTGAGGGGGATGGTCCGCCTTGAAGGCAATCAGATTCTCTATGGTTCGGAGAGCTATGTGGAGCCGCCGGCCTGGTTCCGGTATGACCCGGCAACCTTCGAATCAAAGAAAACCGCGCTCTCCAGTTCAGCCTCCGTAGACATGAGTGACATCCAGGTGAGTCGGGAGTTCGCCACTTCGAAGGACGGGACGAGAGTTCCGATCAACATCCTGATGCGGAAAGGAACGGCGCTCAACGGACAGAACCCCATGATCCTTTATGGCTATGGCGGCTTCGGACTCAGTTTGTCGCCGTCTTTCGACCCGGTGCAACGGATCTGGCTGGAGCAGGGCGGGATTTATGCGGCCGCCAACCTGCGCGGCGGCGGCGAATTCGGCGAAGCCTGGCACGCCGCAGGGAAGCTCACCAAGAAGCAAAATGTATTCGACGACTTCGCGGCATGTGCGCAGTTCCTTATCGATAAGAAGTACACGAATCCGTCGAAGCTCGCCATCCAGGGCGGGAGCAATGGCGGGCTCTTGATGGGCGCGGCCCTGACACAGCGTCCGGATCTCTTCCGCGCCGTCGTGAGTTTCGTGGGAATCTATGACATGCTCCGTGTCGAGCTGTTCCCCAATGGTTCGTTTAATGTCACGGAATACGGAACGGTAAGGGACCCTGAGCAATTCACGGCATTGTTTGCCTACTCGCCCTATCACCACGTCATGGAGGGGGTAGCATATCCGGCTGTGCTCTTCCTGACCGGCGATCATGATGGCCGCGTGGACCCCGCAAACTCACGCAAGATGACTGCGCGTCTCCAGCCGGCGACCAGCTCAGGGCTGCCCGTTCTGCTCAGGACGAATCCAAAAGCCGGACATGGATTCGGCACAGGCTTGAGCGATCTGATCGACCAGCAAGCGGATGTCTATGCATTCCTTTTTGATCAGCTCGGAGTGGCATACAAATAGAGACAAGGGGGCAAACTGCTTTTCCCGTTCCAGTGGTGACTTTTGGTTTTCACATTTGACAGTGCAAGTTGCGGCCGCGGTGATCCCATTGGCAGCATCACTGTCCGCGAGCCCAGCACGGCATCGAAACCGGCTCGTTCATAGATCGCCAGTGATCCTTGGCAAGTGACCAATACTGGTACCGTTCAGTAGCCGGAAACTTGCTCCCAGTTGGAGGTGGCCCCTCGTGCGAGGGTTGAAAGCCGAGCTTCTCCAGAACCCGCATTGCCGCGACATTCCAAACGAGGCAATTCGCTTTCACCGACTGGAGCTCCATCATGGCAAAACCACGCGCCAGCAAGGCGCGACTGGCAGCAGTCGCATAGCCGCGTCCCCAGAAGGGTGTGCCTACCATGAAGCCCAGATCCGCGGTTCTAAGGCTGTTGTCGATTCGATACAGCCCACACACACCGACCACGCGGTCATCAACCAATATCACAAAAGTCAATCCCGTCCCGCGTTCTTCCAGGCCTTTCATCCTGGCTATCCACCCGCTGGCTGCGTCCGGTGGGAGGGATGATGGAATATCGGTGGTTCGAGGTATCTCGGGATGTGAGAATAATTCCTGGATTGAGGCGCCGTGCCTGGCGTCAATAGGCTCGATGGTTAGCATTCGCAAATCCTGCCTGATGACACCTTATCATGTCGGCACAATTGGGGCGGCAGTGTATGTTAAATTCAAGCCTGCCCTGGCAGATCAGCTGGATTGAGCGTTTCTTTTTTCTCACGGTTTCCAGCCTATCCAGTTTGATAAAATTCAGGCCGACGTGGAGGCTCTCTATGCTTACGGAAGGCAGCAAAGCACCGGCGTTCACTCTCCCGGACGATCACGGTCACGAAGTAAGCCTGAGCGATTATGCCGGCAAGAAGACGGTGGTTCTGTTCTTCTTTCCCAAAGCAGATACTCCAGGCTGAACCCGCGAAGCGTCCGGGTTCCGCGACGCAATGGACCAGTTCAACAAGAAGGGCGCAGTCGTCATTGGCATCAGCGCCGACGACGTCGCCCGGCAGGCGAAGTTCCGTGACAAGTACGGCCTGAACATGCCGCTGTTATCGGACCCTGAGGAGAAGACGATTTCCGCTTATGGCGTCCATAAAGAGAAAAACATGTACGGCAAGACCGTCTTGGGGATTGAACGTACGACCTTCATCATCGGGAAGGATGGGGTCATAAAAAAGATCTTTCCAAGAGTGAAAGTAGACGGACACGCCGAGGAAGTTCTGAAGGCGCTGGCAAGCACTTAGCGCGCGTCGTCCGGGTACGGAACACTGAAAAATACGGTGACAGGCTTCGCTGTCCCAAGCTATGAAGAATCCTCAACTGACTGTGCGTTCCAGAGCGCGTGGACAGCGTTGCCTGTCACCGTATTTTGCGATTCTATCTAGATAATCTGTACCAAAGAATCATGCAACAGTATCTCGATCTCCTTCAAGATGTCCTGAACAACGGCGTCAGGAAAGCCGACAGGACCGGGACCGGAACCCTGAGCGTCTTCGGACGACAGATGCGCTTTGACCTGGAAAAGGGGTTCCCGATCACCACCACAAAGCGGCTGTTCCTTAAAGGGATCATCTACGAGCTGCTGTGGTTCCTGCACGGAGACACCAACATCAAGTATCTGACAGACAACGGGGTCCACATCTGGGATGAATGGGCGGATGAAAATGGCAACCTGGGACCGATCTACGGTGCCCAGTGGCGGCACTGGAACACTGCCGGCGGCAAGTCAATCGACCAGATTTCCGGCCTGATCGAAATGCTTGGAGTCAAGCCGAACAGCAGGCGCCTCCTCGTCAGCGCCTGGAATGTCGGCGAGCTGAATGCGATGCGCCTGCCGCCATGTCACTGTCTGTTTCAATTCTATGTCGCCAACCGGAAGCTTTCCTGCCAGCTCTACCAAAGAAGCGCCGACCTGTTTCTCGGCGTGCCATTTAACATCGCCTCTTACTCGCTCCTCACCACGATGATCGCTCACGTAACTGGCCTCGGCCCGGGCGAGTTTATTCACACCTTCGGCGACGCTCACATATACTTGAACCACATGGAACAGGTCACGACGCAACTTTCCCGCCAGCCGAGGCCGCTGCCGAGGATGCTGCTAAACGAGAAGGTCAACTCCATCTTCGATTTCAAGTACGAGGACTTCACGCTGGTCGGCTACGATCCCTATCCCGCAATTCCCGCTCCTATCGCGGTCTGATCAGACCCAAGGCAAGTTCGATTTCCTCCAGAACCTCCGGATCAGATTCGATTCGACGGGATTGCACGAGAGCAGCTCTTGCCTGCAGAGTTCCGATCCGGCCGAGCGCCCAGGCGGCGTGCGTGCGCACGAGCGAGCTGGCGTCACCCATGGCCTGCGCCAGAGCAGGCACAGCCTCGGATCTACGCGAGTTCCCCAGGGCTGTCACGACATTCCTCACGAAGCCGTCGCGCCTGGCCCTGCGCACAGGGCTGTTTTTAAAGCGGGCATCAAACTCTTCCCTCGTGGTGGCGGCCAGATGCGTCAGTTCGGGCGCGAGGTTGCCATCGCGCGGCCAGAACTTCTGCTCTGCCGTGGAAACGGCAAATCGATTCCAAGGGCATGCCTCCTGGCAGTCGTCGCAGCCGAAGATGCGGTTGCCAATCAACGTACGCAGGCGCCGCGGAATGGCTCCTTTGAGCTCGATAGTCAGGTAAGAAATGCAAAGCCGGGCATCCACGACGTAAGGAGCAACGATGGCGCCTGTTGGGCAAGCGTCGATGCATCGGCTGCAGGCGCCGCAGTAGTCCTTCTCCCTGGCATCGTACTCCAGTTCAAGGTCAAGCAGTATCACACTCGTAAAAAACCATGAGCCTTTTTGGCGAGTGATGAGGTTGCTATGCTTTCCCATCCAGCCCAGCGATGAATGAGCCCCCCAGACCTTTTCCATTACCGGGCCTGTGTCCACATGGAAGAGGCCATGGGCTCTTGGCTCTTCGCGCCTGATGAAATCGAGGAGCGCGCGCAGCCGATCCTGAATCAAACGATGATAATCCTCGCCGCGCGCGTACCGGCTGATCTTGCCTCTCAGCGGGTCTTCAGAGGGAGCAACGGCCACATGGTAATTCACGGCGAGGACGAGGATCGAGCGGACGTTGTCCAAAACCAGAGCCGGCTCCTTGCGCTTGTCGGCCTGGCGCTCGAGATAGCTCATGTCCCCATGCATGCCCTCCGCCAACCAAGCATCGAAGTGCTGTTTCCAAGGAAGAGGCCCGGCAGCAGCCACTCCCATCTTGAAGAATCCAAGCCGTCGGGCTTCTGCCCGCAGGCGCGCAGTCAGAGACAGGTCATGATCCATCGCATTATTTTGACACACGCGCCGAACGCAGGGTTAAAATCTTACTACGGTCACATCTGCAGAATTCGGTTTTCAGAGCAAGACTGAATTCTGCAGATGTGACCCAGAGAAGATGGAGGAAGGAGTGCCGGAACGGGAAAGGGTTCAAGAGATTCCGGATCGGTTCTACTCGGGAGCGCGGCTGAGCTTTGAGGACGGCCTCCATCTTTACCATTATGCCGATCTCCCGGAACTTGCCCGCATGGCTGACTGGGCCCGCCGCCGCAAGCACCCTGAGCCCATCGTTACTTACATCGTCGGCCGCAACATTAACTACACGAACATCTGTTGGGTGCGCTGCTCCTTCTGTGCCTTCTACCGTCCGCCCGGCTCCGAGGAGGGCTATGTTCTGCCCCGCGAAGTGATCTTCGCGAAGATCCGAGAAATGGTGGATGCGGGCGGAATCGAGATCCTCATCCAGGGCGGTCTGAATCCGAAACTCAAGACCGAGTATTTCGAAGATCTATTCCGATCGATCAAACGGAACTTCAAGGTCCATATCCATGGCCTCTCGCCTACGGAAATTCTCTACATTGCGCGCCTGTCCCGCCTGTCCGTCCTGAAAACCATTTCCCGACTTCGCGCCGCCGGGCTTGACACCATTCCCGGCGCGGGGGCAGAGATACTATCTGATGAAATCCGGAAGCTGATCGCCCCTCACAAGGAGACCACCGAGGAGTGGCTGGGAGTGATGCGCACGGCGCACTCCCTGGGCATGAGAAGCAGCGCAACCATGATGTATGGCTCCCTGGACCGCATCGAGAACCGATTGGAGCATCTGATGCGGGTGCGTGCGCTACAGGACGAGACAGGAGGATTCACCGCCTTCATCCCCTGGAATTATCAACCCGGAGGAACGGAGCTGGGCGGCGCCAAAACCGACGGCCACGAGTACCTCCGGATGGTTGCCCTCTCCCGCATCCTGCTCGACAACATCGATAATCTCCAAGCCTCCTGGGTTACGCAGGGGGAGGACGTCGCTCGACTTTCACTGCATTACGGCGTCAATGATTTCGGCAGCACCATGTTTGAGGAAAAGGTGGTCAAAGCAGCCGGCACCGAATTCCACATGGATGAAACCGAAGTTAGACGCCAAATCGGGGTGGCAGGCTTTGAGCCGCGCCGCCGCAACACCTACTACAAACTCCTCGATTAGACCGTTTTGCGTGGCGTTACGTGAATTTTGTTCTCGTTAGAAGCAAGAAAAAACCGGGGACGTCTCCCTATTCCCGAGGTCGTGTGGCGAACAGGTAGAGAAAAACGCTGGAAATAGGGAGACGTCCCCGGTTTTACGAATTTCTTTCTCGTTGTTTTCTGGGGGCCGGTGACCTTAAGATCGTTTTCGCCGGAAGCTCTGGAGGGGGCATTGTGATCGGCAAGACCATCTCCCATTACAGGATTATCGAAAAGCTGGGGGGCGGCGGCATGGGCGTGGTCTACCGGGCCGAAGATATCAGGCTCGGGCGCACAGTTGCGTGCAAGTTCCTCCCCAAGGAGCTTGCCGGAGATGAGCAGGCGCTGAAGCGCTTCCAACGCGAAGCGCTGGCTGTTTCCGCCCTGAATCACCCGCACATCTGCACGCTCTACGACATCTGCGATGAGGGCAGCCAACCCTTTATGGTGATGGAGCTACTTGAAGGCCGTTCGCTCGATCACATCATCGCGGGGAAGCCTTTGGACGCCGACGCCATCCTTGAAATCGGCATCCAGATCGCCGACGCGCTGAACGCTGCTCACGCCAAAGGAATCGTGCATCGAGACATCAAGCCTGCCAACATCTTTGTAACCGGAGAGGGGCAAGTCAAAGTACTGGACTTTGGCCTGGCCAAGCTGGGCTTGCCGCAGGGGCCTCGATCCCGCCAGACACAGGAACAGACGCCGGAGCTTGCGGAGGCGCTCCTGACCTCGCCTGGCATGCCGGTCGGGACGGCAGCCTACATGTCGCCCGAGCAGGTGCGAGGTGAAGAGACCGATGCCCGCAGCGATCTCTTTTCGCTGGGGGTCGTGCTCTATGAGATGGCAGCGGGCCGGCCTCCGTTTGAAGGCCCGACATGCGGCGTCATTTTCGAGGCAATCCTGAATCGGACTCCGATCGCTCCTCGGGTCTGGAATCCGGCGTTGCCCGTGGCTCTGGAAGCGGTAGTCCAGAAGGCGCTGGAAAAGGAATTGGAGGCGCGCTATCAAAGCGCCGCCGTGCTGCGCGCCGATCTGAAGACTCTCAAGCTTGAAAGAGATTCAGGACGAATGCTGGCGACTGCACCTAGCACCCCAAAGGGGGCGGACGGTTTACTCGACACAGGTGCGGGAAGCTCATCTCCCGGGCAGCCCGAGGGCAAGCCGCCGGCGCAACGCAAGTCGCGACGCGTCCTGCGGGTGGCCTTCTGGACCGGAGCCGCGGTTCTCATGGTAGCCGCCGGCTATCTCCTCGTCTCCGTCAGGACAGCCTACTATCCATGCATCGTAATCAATGAGTTCCGTGTCGATCCAGATCTGGTGCCGGCCGGGATGACCGAATTTGCGCTCAAGAGGACTCTCTCGCAGTTTCAAGAGGTGACGGTCTTTGATCAAAGGGAGTTTGAGCGGGCGCTCAGGCTCGAAAACAGCGCACGCAAGTCGCAAGCTGAAAAACGCGGCAGTACCCGAGTACTGGACAGAATCCTGAACCGATCGGAATCGGTCCGCGAGCCCGCTCTCTCAGTCGCGGCAGAGATCAGCCAATCCATGGGAGCGCTCGAGCTGCACGTGAATCTGACCAATCGCGGGCGATCCGAGTCCTTCTCCAGCCGTTACCGGGGTGTCGATCAACTGATCACCAAGGGGGTGGACGATCTCGTCTGGCGCATCCTGAGATCCTATGATGCTCCGCTGGAAAGCAACCTGGCCGCCAACCTGCAAAGCTACCGGCCCGCGGTACTGCTCCTCACCAACAACCTCGACGCCTTGCGCCACTACTGGCATGGGTCGCTGGCCTGGGACCATCTCGACATGGCGACGGCGGAACATGAGTTCCGTTCAGCGCTCGAGATCGATCCCACATTCGCGCTGGCGCGCCTGCTGCTGGGGGAGGTGCGCGTTTTCCAGAACCAGTGGAGCGACGCTCAGTGGCAAATCCAGGCTGCTCAGGAGCAATCCGGATCTCTGACCGAAGTGGACCGCCTGCGCATCAACGCCCTCCTTGCGCGGGTCTCCGGCAAGATCTTCGACGACCGGGCTCAGCTGGAAAAGCTCATCGGCCTGCAGCCACACCGGGTGGAGTACGTGTACGAACTCGCCGAGTCCTACTTCCACACTGCTGATGTCCAGGATGCGATCAACAAGTACCTGGAAGCACTCGCGCTCGACGACAGCTATGCGCTGGCTTATAACCACCTCGGGTACTGCTATGCGTGGAAGGGAGATCACGCGCTCGCCCTCCAGGCTCTGACCCGCTATCTGAAGATCGATCCTTCCACCAATGCATACGACAGCCTGGGCGACGCTTACATGCTGGCCGGCGAATACGACAAGGCTGAGGAGATGAAAAGGAAGGCGGCCGAGAAGGACGGAAACCTCTACTACGTCAAGCGCAGCCTGGTCTTCCTCGACATCCTGCGCGGCCGCAACCGCGCTGCGCGCGCAAAGCTCGACGAGCTGGTAAGCGAGGATATCGATGACCTGGAAAGGGCACGCTTCCTCGCCGTGGCGGCATTTTTTCACTATCGCCTCGGTGAGCTGAAGTCGGCCCTGCAGGCCTGCAACCAGGGGCTTATGCTTTTGAAGGATGGGCTGCGCAGCGACGCGCCGCACGACGAGCTGGTATGGCTCCAGGGGCTTATCGAGCTGGATCGCAGGAACATGCCCGGCGCCAAGGCGGCGTTGGCGCAGCTCCGTAAGATGCTCGACGCAAACTCCATCACCGCCCTGAACTACAAACCCGCTTACAAGCATTACCTGCATCTTCTCGCCCGTATCTGCGCCGAAGAGGGGAAAAAGGACGAAGCGCTGCTCGCCATCAAAGACCTTGAGTGGGTAAAAGACAAGTTCGGCTACTGGAGCACTCTCTACGACCACGCATTCATGATGGATAGCGTCGGCCAGACCTTTGAGAAGCTCGGCTCTTTGCAGGACGCGGAACTCTCGTACCGGGACGCTCTGTCCTACAACCCGCGGTTCGCGCTGGCGCACTTCCACCTCGGCCGTTTGCTGCTCCGCGCCGGACGGAACCTGGAGGCGCGGAACGAACTCCGGCAATTTCAAAGCGAATGGGCAACGGCGGATGTGAACGCGCCGGAGATTGTGGCTGCCGAGCAAATGCTGAACGCACTCACCCAGTATTGACCAGTGACGAATGACGAGTGACGAGTGACGAATAAAATGCGCTTTTCTCCATTCTTCACTCGTCACTCGTCACTTCGTTCGGGTTCCTTTCACCCATAGGAAGTAGCAGGGAACGCCCAGAGCGATGGTGGCCAGAGCCACGGCTGACGCAAACGACCGGTTGGCGAAAGCGACAATCATGAGTGCGAGGCTGCTGAGTAGATAGAAGGCGGGAACCAGAGGATATCCCCACACCTTCGCCGCCGATATCTCCCCAATGCCGTTTTTTCGTGCCACGTAAATCCCGGCCACTGCCAGCCAGGGAAACACACCCAGGGCGAAGCCGACATAATAAGCGATCTGCTCGATCGTCCCAAGGACGACCATCAGAACGGCGATCACTCCCTGGATGAGGATGGAAATGCCGGGCACTCCATATCGTGGATGTAATCTGGAGGCGAGCGGAGGAAACAGCCGGTCCTTTGCCATCGCGTAGTACACGCGCGGCCCGAGAATGATATAGGCGCTCAGGGAGGAGAGGAGGGCCAGGCCCGTCAGCAATCCCAGGAGGTTGCCGATCCAACTTCCGAAAGCCAGCACGGAAGCCTGCTTCACAACTTCCTCCATGCCTCTCAGCTTCTGATAGGGAACAGCTTGGAGAATGAAGAGGTTGACGGCGAGATACAGAACAATCACGATGCCTGTGCCGGTGAGCAGGGACAGGGGCAGAGTTCGCCGCGGGTCTTTCAATTCGCCGGCAACATAGGCGGTGGCGTTCCACCCGCTGTAAGCAAACATCACCAGCATCATGGCCGTTCCCAACGCAAAACTCCCCGGCGAGCCGCCGCCGTTCAGAGTCATTGCAGATCCGGACCACCTTGCTAATACCAATCCACTAGAAGCCAGGCCGAGAACAATAGCAATCTTGACGCCCGTCAGGAGGTTCTGGACGACCGATCCCAGTCGAATGCCAAGGTAGTGCACACCCGTGAGCGCGAGGATGATGAGGATCGCACTCGTCTTTTTATAGAACAGCACTTCCGCATCCGACAAGGCCGGCAGCCGGTTTTGAAGTCCATTGAACATATAGCCGGCGAAACCGAGAGCGGAGGCGGCGATGGGTGCAGAAAAGCCGGCAAAAAGGCTGGTCCAGCCGGTCAGGAATCCCAAAGCCGGATGATAGAGCTTCTTCAGATATACATATTCTCCACCCACTTCGGGCATTCGGGTCGCCAGCTCCGCATAGCAGAGAGCGCCCGAAACGGCAATCAGTCCGCCGAAGATCCAGCAGCCGATGACCCATGCGCCATTTGGAAGCATGCCCGCCACGTACCCGGTAGTGGTGAAGATGCCTGCGCCGATGATGTTCGCAACCACGATACTGGTCGCGGTAAACGGGCCTATCTTCCTCTCCACTTGTCCTGCTTTGGTCTCGATCTCACTTGCTGGTAGCATAGGATCTCCCAAGGCTGTAGCCGACGAATCTGCCTCGCGCCCCGGCTTGGCGCCCGCCTGCGGGTCCTCCCGCTGCGCTAGTGCGGGGTCTATAATATGTACGGCATGATAAAAAGGAAAGGACGACGCGTATGCTCTCAAGAAAGCAGAAAGCCATCTATCTGACGGGTGGGGGTGCCATGGCGGCATCGCTCGTCTGGCTCTGTTACGCCAAGTCGGCTGCCGGGGCCCGCAGCTTTCTGGGTGAAGCGGGCAAAAAAGTGGGCAAGTCGCTCAGCGACATCGAGAACACGCTATCAACGGTGCGGAAGTGTACGGAAGAGATCGACCACTTTGTGCGCGAACTCGTCCAGGTCGGCAGCGAGCAGAGAGTCCGGGCTGAGATGGTTATCGATGACACTCTGAGGAGGCTCGAGCAAACGACGGACGTGATCCAGAACAACCTGACCCAGTCCTCGAACGAAATCGCCGCACTGCTGAGAGACATCCGGATTGCTGTCGCCCAGTGGGTTTCGTCGCAGCCTTCTCAAGCCGCCTGAGTGACATGAGTGACAAATGACGAGTGACGAGTAAGAACGGAGGGTCTACGCAGGAAGCGGGTGAACTCAGCTGCAGCTTCTGCAGTGAGGAGCAGTCGCAGGTGCGACGGCTGGTGGCGGGACCACACGTGTATATCTGCGATGGTTGCGTTCGAACTGCCACCGCCAGTGTTCTGGCGGAGTCAACTGCTCCATCTGGCCTCTTTTGCGTCTCGTCGGATCTTGAGGTTTCCTGCGATTTTTGCTCCCAGCGCCAAGACAAGGTATGGAGACTTCTGGCGCGATCCGGTCACAATATCTGCAGCGAGTGCATTGAAACGTGCAATGAGATCCTATTGGAGGATAGTTTGAGCGATGCAGCCAGCATGGATCAAATTGCCAAGCTTAGAGAACTAAACAGAGTCACAGGAAAGCCGGCACGCAGTCTCTGGAAGAGAGTTTTTCACTGCTGATAGCACGCCAACAGTAACGAATGACCAACCAAAACCACTCGTCACTCGCATTCGTCACTCGCATTCGTCACTCGCATTCGTCACTCGTCACTCGTCACTCGAGTGAGCCCACCTCCCTTTCGACTTCTTCCAGAATCTGGCATGACCCGACCAGTTCCTTCATAGCGTTGTGGTCGGGATACAGCGGCCTGTCCTCCTCGAGGTGGGACACATGCCTGCGCACGACTTCATGAGCCTTCCTCACGCCGCGCCCCGGAGTGAATTCACGGAAATCCAGCGCCTGAGCGGCGGCCATGAATTCGATCCCGAGCACGCCATAGGCATTGTCCAGAATCTGGCCGTTCTTGATCGCCGTGTTCATTCCCATGGATACGAAATCCTCCTGATCGGCAGCCGCGGGGATGGAGCCAATGGAAGCCGGCGCGGACAGGATGCGCTGCTCGACGATGAGCATGTCCGCCGTGTACTGGCTCAGCATCATGCCGGAAAACATACCTGCCCCTTTCGTCAGGAACGCCGGCAGGCCCACGCTCAGCGCCGGATTTGTCAGCCGGTTCAGGCGCCGTTCCGACAGCACGCAAACCATGGTCACGGCTGCCCCGATCATGTCCATGGGGAGGGACACAGGCGTGCCTTGGAAATTGGCGCCGGTGAGCGTCAGCTTCGCCTCCGGCAGGAAGATCGGGTTGTCTCCCACGCCATTGAGCTCGGTCTCGACTTGCCGTGCCGCATAGGCAACGGCGTCATGCGCCGCTCCGATGACCTGCGGGGTCGATCTCATGGAGTAGGCATCCTGGACCTTGGTCTTAATTTTGCCCGCGAGCAAATCGCTTCCCTGGATGCACTTCATGATGGCTTTGGCGCTGCGCACCGCGCCGGGAAATCCGCGCAGCTCATGGAGCCGCAGATCGTACGGCTTCAAATTGGCGTAAAGCGCCTCCAGCGTCATCGAGCATGCGATCTCCGCCTGCTTCAGCCAGCGATTGATGTCGTGAAGGTGGAGAGCGCTCATCGCAGTCAGCAGGTTGGATCCGTTGATGGCGGCCAGACCGTCGCGCGCTTGCAGCCCGGGGATGGCGATGCCGGCGCGCTCGAGCGCCACCCGGCCCGGCAGGCGCTCTCCCCGGTAGAATGCTTCGCCTTCGCCCATCAACAGCAGAGCCAGCTGCGCCATGGGCGCAAGATCGCCACAAGCACCCACCGAACCTTTTTGGCAGACTACCGGCGTGACGCCGTGGTTCAACATCTGCAGCAGCGTCAGCGTGATTTCCGGCCGGCAACCCGAGTTGCCGTGCGCGTGCACGTTGATCCTGCTGGCCATGGCCCCGCGCACATATTCAATGGGCGCGGGCTCGCCAATGCCTGCGGCGTGGTTGTAGATCAAGTACCTCTGAAATTGCTGCACCTGCTCGTCGTTCAAGACCACCTCGGAGAACTCGCCGATGCCGGTGTTGACTCCGTACATGATCTCGTGGGCGCGAATCTTATCTTCGAGCATCGCCCGGCACACTTTGATGCGCTCCAAAGCAGCCGGATCAAGCTCGACCCTTTCCCCCTCTCTTGCTATTTGGACGAGCCTTTCGATAGTTAATGAAGATCCATCGAGGATGATAGCCATAGTTGCTTCCTTTCCGGTTATGATGTCAGGGGGTATTTGTAGCCGGGCGAGGGCCGAAGCACAAGACCTTTTTGGGCGGGAGCCAGGATTTCACCGCACAGGTCGCAGCGCGGCCATGAACCTCAACCGAAAAGAAAGCGCGAAACACCAGAAAGGCACGAAAGAAGGCGGGAGATCGAATCCAGGATCGGAATCGCCATCGGCCTTTCTCGGATAGCCGTCGAGTGCGATGGCGATTCCGATCCCGAAGCCGTCAGCCGGAAGTGTGCCACAATCCTGTATCCTGCAACGCCGCTTTGGCTTACAATCGCGCTAGTGTGTGCGAGAAGGGGCAGAAGTTAACATAATACAGAGGAGTCCTTCTGGAAGGAATGCATTGTTGCCGCAGATTTCGGATCATGCCAGCACGTACTTCCCCGACTTCTTCGTCCCCACTCTTTTCACGAGCCCCGCCTCGATGAGCGGCTTCAGGAGATCCATCGCCCCCTGCTTCGAGACGCCGAGCGCCTTCCAGATCTCGCGCGGCACCATCCCCCCCTTGTCGTGGAGTAGCCCGAGGAGTTTCTCCTGCCTCGGCCGGAGCGTGATCTTGGCCGCGCCGGTCTCGACCGAGATCCGTTCGAGACGTGCCTGAACCGCTTCGAGCGTCCGGTGGATTCCTTCGGCGCAATACTCGATCCAGCGCGTGAGGTCCTCGTCGCTCTGCCGGACCTCGTCGAGCGCAGCACAGTATCTCGACCGGTCGTCCCAGTAGTACTCGTCTACGGCGAAGATGTGGTTCGTGTCGAAGCCCCGCCGGAAGAGTTCCCATAGGGCGAGCATCCGGCCGACGCGGCCGTTTCCGTCCGCGAACGGGTGAATGTCCTCGAAGCGATAGTGGACGACGGCCGACGAGACGACGGGCGACCATCGGCCCGCCTCGTCGTTCCACCACCCGATGAGCCCGTCCATGAGGCCTCGGACCTCCTCGGGCGGTGGCGGAATGTGACGGCCGACGCGAACGCGGATCGTCCGGTAGACGCCCGGCTCGCCCTGGTCCATGACGCCCTCGGCAAGGATGCCATGTAGCCGGTAGACGTCCTCGTGCGTGATCGTCTTCTTCGTCGCGTGCTTCTCGACGAACTTGAGGCCGTCGAAATAGTTGAGGACCTCCTTCTTCGACCGGGGCGTGATGGCGGCGACGGGGCGCCCCTCGTCGAGAGCGCGGACCTGCTCGAGCGTGAGCGGGTTCCCCTCGATCGCGGTCGAAGCGTGGGCGTTCCGGATCCGGGCATCCTTCTGGAGCATCGGAATCCACGGCACCTCGACCGAGGCGGCCTGGATCCGCGCACGGAGCGCGGCGATCTCCTCGATCCGGGCGAGGAGGCCGGGCGTGATCGTGAACCGGGGTGCGTAAGCCATCGTAGATAAGTCTACAGTAAGTCAAGTATTAGTCAAGCGATTGGTCAACCAGTTGCCACAGTAGGCCCAATGGCTTCGTACAGCACGAGTTCTCGCCATCTCATCGCGTCAGTTTCACGCCATGCCTCGCGCCATTCCCACGCCATCGGTTCGACCCAGGGGACCGATTGCCACCGCAGTAACGGACATGGACGAGCCTTGCTGTTCGTGAGCAGAAAGAGTGAGCCGAGACTCATCAGCCCTCAGCCGGAAGTGTGCCGCAATCCTGTATCCTGCAACGCCCTTTGGCTTATAATCGCGCTAGTGTGTGCGAGAAGGGGCGGAAGTTAGCATAATACAGAGGAGTCTTTCTGGAAGGAATGCATTGTTGTCGGAGATCTGGAGATCTGAGCTCAAACACGGCAGCTTGTTTTTCTTATCCATCGAGATCTGCCAGACCACACTGTTGAGCAATCCCACCAAAATTTAAACGGGAGTCGAAGCCATGAAAACCACTTTTGCAGTGATACCTTGCGTCCTGCTTTTGCTGGTTTCTGCTTGTGCCCAGAAGGTCAATAACCCTGCTGATGTGCAAGCAATCAAGAAGTCAATGGGTGATTTTGAGAAGGCTGTCAATGCCGGGGATGCTGGTGCTGTTGCTGCGTTGATGACGGACAAGACAGTTTGGGCCGACGCGAATGTCCCTGTCGAGGTCGGTACGGAAGCAATCCGGTCACAATGGCAGGCCTTTTTCGGCCAGTTCAAGCTTGAGTTCAGCGGCCCGGTTGAGGACGTGCGTATTACAGGCGACCTTGCTGTAGCCAGGGGCACTTGGACTATGAAGGCCACGCCAAAAGCGCAAGGCGAGTCAGGCTTTAGTGACAGTGGAAGTTGGATTGTAGTTTTCGCGCGTCAGAATGACGGGTCCTGGAAATGGGACTGGCTGGCTGCCAACAGCAATCAGCCCCTGCCGGGCAGTACGGCGAGCGGTGCGGACGAGCAAGCGCTTTTTCAGCTCGAACGGGACTGGGCTGCTGCGAATCTGAAGAAGGATACGGCGGTCGTAGACAAATTCCTTGCCAACGAGTTCGTATCCAATTCCGACGGACGGATACAAAACAAAAAGCAGGCGTTGGCTGAAATGAAGAACAGTCCCGCCAAGATAGAATCCGCCGCCAACAGTGATATGCATGCAATGGTGTTCGGCGACACGGCGGTCGTCCACGGCCTGTATGTTGAGAAAAGCACCACCAACGGCAAAGACACAAGCCAACAGGTGCGCTGGACGGAGGTGTACGTTAAACGGGACGGCCGGTGGCAGTGCATGACCCAGTATCTGACCAAGGTTCAGTAGCCCCAATCGTCGGCGAATTAAAGGCTCAAGGGCCGCTCTTCGGAGCAGCTCTTGCGTTTATGGCCAATCCCAGTCGCAGCGGACAAGCTGAGACAAGGCATGCCCCCGAACCAACGGCTCCAGCACCTGATTCGCCCAGGCCCTTTGGGCACCTCCCCTGCTCAGCCGTCAGCCGCAAGTGTGCCCCAATCCTGTATCCTGCAACGCCGCTTTGGCTTATAATCCCGCTAGTGTGTGCGAGAAGGGGCGAAAGTTAACATAATACAGAGGAGTCTTTCTGGAAGGAATGCATTGTTGTCGGAGATCTGGAGATCTGAGCTCAAAAACGGCGGCTTGTTTTTCTTATCCATCGGAATCGCCATCGGCCTCTCTCGGATAGCCGTCGAGTGTGATGGCGATTCCGATCCCGACTTATCCCGAACCGCCGAAGCGTCTCGGGAAACCACGAAATACCTGGCACGGCCGGCATCCGCAAACCGCGCGCGTGCTCAGTTTCTCAGAACGCTTTGCCTCCCAGATAAACGCGGGCGCTGAAGAACACTTCATCTTTCGGCCCCGGCTGATAGGAGTTGCCGTCAGGATCGGGCTCGGTAAATGCGATGTAATATCTCCTGGTGGCATTGCGGGCCGCAATCATGATTTCTCCACTCACCTTGTCGCTATTCCAGCGATATCCCAGGCGCGGATGATAGAGCGCGTAACCCCACGCATAGCCGACGTTGGTCTGATCGACATAGGCGCGGCTCACCATGTCGGTGCCGAGACCGACAAACAGCCCGGAGGGGCTGGTGTACTCCATATCCAGATAAGCCTGATGGCGTGGAGAGTTCGGCATCCACACATTCTGGAAAGTACCCCACAGGCTGATCACGTTCGTATACTTGAAATCCGAGTAGGTATACGTACCGCGCAAGACCAGCGAGTCCACAGGATACCAGGTGAAGGCTGTCTCAATCCCATAACGCCGAGTCTTGCCCACGTTGTTGTAAAAGGTCTCCAGCGGCCGACTGGGAACGCGATAGCGCCCGAAGTCGTTCTTGGTGGCAAGATGGAAGAAAGCCGCATCATAGAAGAACCGCTTGGCAGCGTTTCCCCGGACGCCAAACTCCTCCCCATAAGAGGTTGCCGGAACCAGGCCGGTGTTGAATCCGCCCAGATGAGCCGGATTGTTTGCCAGTTCCTCGGTCGCAGGCGGGAGGAAACCCTGTCCCCAGCTCGTGTAAAAGCCGAAGTTCGAGTCCGGGTTCCAGGATAGTCCCACGCGTCCGGTGGTCTTGCTGAAGTCAGCCGAACCCGACAGATCCACACCGCCCGATTTGAGATTGTCCGTCAACTCGTTGTGAATATGGTCGCTGCGCACATCAAACAACACGTTCCACTGGGGGCCGAGTTCGATTCGGTCCAGAGCATAGATGCCCACCCCCCTTTGGTAGATGTCGCTATCGGAGGCCTTTGCGCCCTCTTTAGCCCCTCCAAGGTTGAGATTCCTGTAATCCCAAATCGTCTGCCAGTCCGTATCGGCCCCGATGGTGAAATGGTTCTTCACCCGTCCTTGCCCGCTGTGGACCGTATATTGAACGATGGCACCCGGCGTGTTGTACGAGCGGTGCTGAACCGACGAGGGGACTGATTCGCGCCAGGAGGTGTTGCGGTAGTAGACGCTGAAGGCCAGGTCCTGATTGGTGGCGACCTGGAACTGGCCCGTGAGTCCGGTTGTGACCCGGCGCGTCCGCTGGTACTCGTTGAACTTTTCGGCATCCGGATTCGGCTGCCGCGGATTGTCCAGCTGGGATAAGTTCAATCCCTCGGCATTCTCGTTGAAGAAATTGGTGCCTCCGACAATTGCCGTCAGTTTCCCGGACTTGCCGAATTTCCAGCTGAATTTGCTGTACAAGTTGAGCGCACGGAAGGCCGTGTGCACGCGATACCCGTCTCCGGCATTATTCGACGCGGAAATCCGGTAATTCATCTTCCCCGATGTGCCGCCTACCTCCGATAACACCTTGTAAAAATCGTAGGTGCCGTAGGTAACATATCCATCCCCGGAAATCGGTTTGGTCCCGCCGTCCCGCGTTGTGATGTCGATTACCCCGCCGGCAGCGCCGCCGCCATACAATGCCGAGGCTGGTCCCCTGAAAACTCCAATATGCTGAACCGTGGACCAGTCGACGTCAAACAGGTCCGGTGCAAAGCCAGTCGGGTCGTTGAGCGGCAGGCCGTCGAGTAGAACCTTAATGCCGCGAATTCCGCGTTCAGTCAGCAGCCCTTGCCCGCGGATCGACAGGTGCACACGCTCGCCGTCGGCCTGGTTGTCGATCTTCATCCCGGGAACGAGCTTGAGCGCTTCTTCTGCCCCGATCCCGCGCGGCATCTTGTCGAGAAACTCACGAGGCACCACGGTCGTGGCCGCCGGGGTCTCATTGAGCGGGATCTCGATGCGTGGGGCCGTGACCACAACTATCTCACTGGGGCCTTTCGCTGGCGCTTGAGTTCCGCCGGCAGTGCTCTGTTGCCCCGCGTTTGCCTGCTCACCTGCGGGAGCCGCCGTCGCCGGCTTGTCGGCCTGCAATGGCGCAGCCCGCAAACTACCGGAGCTGATGAGTGCGACGATCATGACAGCGCCGGCTAGAAATACAATAGAGTAAGAATTAGTCAATGCCTTGATGCCTGGTTGTTTCATGCAGTACATCTGACTCCTCCACGAGGCGGAACCCGGCAAGCCTGACGTCACCGCCGCCCGCCTCAATATGCGGACCTCTCCCCGCCCTATCCACGGAAACATCCCCGCACCCGCGAAATTGGTGACAAGCACGTCTTCTTCAGCGGCCCTTTGATCCATCCGTCGAGATATCCCGGGCGAAAAAGGTGCCCGTCACCGACTTCGTACGGGATTTCTACCCCCTAACCGATCGGATCGCCGTCGATGGTAGGATGTCCTTGAAACTACTACCAGCCTTCGTTTTTGGAGAAACATCCGTCTTTGGAGCGCCGGAGGGATATGACCGTTTACTGAAGCGCGGAAACGACGTATTCGAGCGCTGAATGAATCGTGGCCAGGAGGCCAGAGCTGGAAACGGTCAGGACTACGACTGTGAGAAATCCGGAGAGGCAGGCACCCATGACAAGCCTTAAAATGCGGGTTTCCGCTCTTTGCGTACTGGGTCGTGCGGCAAGCTGAGTCAGGCGGAGCACACGCGACGTGATGCGGCCAGGATCTTCGCTAATGAGAGAGGCTCCTGCAAACATGGCGGGCTTTGAGCCTATAGGCGCGAGCCGCGCGACCTTTACCAGGGCCGATGCAAGATCAAGCGCCGCGGACGCACCGCCTCTAGCCGCATAGTCGTCCGCAGCGAGTTCGGCCGCCTCGACCCACGCGCGGTCGAGAGACCGTCCCGCAGGAATGACGGTCAGAAAATCACGGCACATACGCAGCAACCCGCGCTTGAAATTGTCAACTGCGATCAGGTGCCCCTTCTCGTGCGCCACCGCCGCGGCGATTTCTTCGGCGCTCAGTGAATGAAATATCTGATCGGCGATAAACAACCTTGGACGGGTGGCCCCCAGGACTGCGATGACCGGAAATCTATGCTGGAAGCGGAAGGCGGGAATTGGGACATTCTCAATCTGAATCGGTTCGGCATGTTTCAGCCAGTCCCCGACCAGCCGGTGGGTAGCAAGGCATGCTGCAAATCTGCGCCACAGCGCCAGGCCGATTCCGTATAGTGATACCGCGGTCAACAGGCCGAGTTTCGCGGTGACGATCTCGGATGTGTGCCGGGGTTCATTGACCACGTAAGCCGGGATAAAGACTGCACCGACGCAGAGGATCGCCACAAGGCCAGGCGCAATGCGCAGAAAAAACAGCAACTGCGCACGAGTCGAGGTCGACCAGGATTCTGCCGCCGGCGAAATGCGTCGCCAAAGCACTGACACAAGCAGTGAAACAAGGCTATTGATGCTCAGTAATCCTACAAGCGACAGGCAAATGCCCAGCAGCTCGCACATGGTGTCTCTCAGTGCTTGCGTCGGAGCTCCCGTTTCTTTTCTCTGACGAGACGGTCGAGCTCGTCCAGAAAGGCGCGGTCGCGCTCGCTTACCGTGTCCACAATGCAGGCCAGCAAAGGCTCGCCGCCATCCGACGCGCGCTCGATCAGGCCCTCGATCAGATCCTGCGCGATGCCCCGCTCAAACTCGAGTGGTGAAACTCGCGGCGCATACAGGAACGCGCGCCCGCGCTTGCGGCGTTCGAGCACTCCTTTTTTGTATAGGCGGTGCAGCGTGGTCATCAATGTCGTATAGGCAATGCGCTCCTCGAAAGCCTCAAATACGTCACGCACACTGATTTCGCCCCGCTGCCAGGTCATGTGCATCACTTCGCGTTCGAGCTTGCCGAACACCGTACTCACAACCTCGCGCGGCCGCTTAAATCCTCGAAGAGTAAATGATGGCACCTTCATACTCAGTCTTCGCATCGCCTCGCGAACATATCACTGCAGAATCGGCGGAAAAAGCAAGTAAAATCGAGCAGACATGCTATGCAAATAGCCCCGGCTTGGCCGGATTCGTTGCGCCATCTCAGAAGGCGCGTGGTTGCGCACCCTGCCCCTGCATTTCCCATGGGTGCTCCGCCACCATCTGACGGACGACCGCAGCGGCTCGTGCGACATCGGGACGCGTGATGCCGCGATAGGTGACAAACCGGACGGTCGTCCCCATCCCCGGCAATCCTCTAACGCCGCGGGCATCGAGATGGTAGGCGAAAGTGGCAGCGTCGATGCCCAGGTCCTTTACGTCTACATTGACGATGTCGGTCTGGACCGCCTCCAGGTTGATCGTCAGCCCTGCAATCGAAGAGAGGCTGCTTGCCAGGAAATGGGCGTTTTCATGATCCTCGGCCAGCCGGACGACCATGGTGCGCAGGGCCACAAGGCCGGGCGCCGCAATGATACCGGCCTGGCGCATGGTTCCCCCGAGCGCGCGGCGGACCTTGCGCGCCCGCTCGATGAAAGATCGACTCCCCGCAAGCAAGGATCCGACCGGCGCGGAGAGTCCTTTCGACAGGCAAACGCTGACGGAGTCCACCGCCCGCGTCAACGCCCGTGCATCGGCCTTGAGCGCGACCGCGGCATTGAAGATGCGCGCACCGTCCAGGTGCACAGGCAATCCGTGGATATGAGCGATTTCACAGCAGAGATCCGTGTGCTCGGGTGAGATCACGGTGCCGCCGGCAGCATTGTGGGTGTTCTCGAGGCATAGCAGGCCGCGCGCCGGGAATCCCATGCCCGCCCGGCGCGCTGCCAAACGCAACGGCTCCGGCAGCATGGCGCCCAAATGTCCGGGCACGGGGAGCACCAGCAGCCCGCATGCTGCCGCGATGCCGCCGAATTCCATTCCATAAAGGTGCGCGCTCTGTTCCACGATGGCCGCGCCGCCGGGCTCGGTGTGCGTCCGCATCGCGATCAGGTTCGACATCGTGCCGCTCACGGTCAGAACCGCCGCTTCCTTCCCGAGCATCTCGGCAGCAAGTGCTTCCAATTCTAAGACGGTTGGATCGCCGTCCCTGGAATCGTCGCCCAGCTTCGCAGTCAGGATGCTGCGAAGCATCTCCTCGGTGGGCATGCTCAGGGTGTCGCTGCGCAAATCGATCACGTGATTGGTCACCGCGCACCTCCATAAAATACGGTGACAGGCAACGCTGTCCCCGCGCCCCGCAACGCACAGTCGGTTGACGATTCTTCATAGCTTGGGACAGCGTTGCCTGTCACCGTATTTTTACGAACTACCGCGCTGCAGATCGAGGAGCTCGATGATTCTCGAGATGTCCCTGGCGGCAGCCCCCACCGGAATGTTCAGGGCTCCCGCTATCTCCGTCCCCGAACGCCCTTCAGCCATCAGACGCAGGACTTCCTGCGCTTGAGGCGAAAGCGCATCGGCATCTCCAAGCTTGATAGCCCCATCGACGAGCGGGCGGAGCAAGTCTTTGACCACCACGGGAGTGGCGTAAGGCCTGCCTTCGAAAACCATCTGCACCGCCTGGATCAGCTCGGTCGCCGCCGACCGTTTCAAGATATAGCCGGCCCCGCCGGCGCGGAACGCTTCAGTCGCGTACATCGGGTCCGCGTGCATGGTCAAGAAAATGATCTTGCATTCAGGCACACAGGACTTCAGTTGGCGCGCCACCTCAAAACCGTTCATGACAGGCATGGAGATGTCGAGCAGAATGAGGTCGGGCCTGAGCTGCTGTGCAGCCTCTACTGCCGCCCGGCCGTCTTCGACGGCGCCTACAACCTCACAGTGATCGTGCAAGAGCCGCTGCAAGCCTTCGAGCATAAGACGATGATCATCGGCGAGCAGGATCCGGGGGCGAGTCATGAGATTGTTCCCCGGAGCCAAACGGAAGCAAGAAGAGCCGCGCCTGGGGAAACCAGATCGCTGAGCCAAGCACACAGTGCTGTGGGTGCAAACAGGCTCAGAGCGGGCCTCCGAACTCGATTTTTCCTAACGCGCTTAGATAAGAGAGTCAGCATGAGAGTAATCCCAGATATCAATGGAAAGATCCATGGAGGCAGCGGAGGTCGCCCGCACTACCGGTGACCCAGGGGGGGAGGTCGTCGTAGCTTCAGGCCAAACTCGCCTCCATTTCAGTATAACTGGCGGCTATCGTTACTCAAGAGTGAAATCGAGGGGTTTTGCAGCAGCTTCCGTTATGCGCAGCCCGCCTTGAAGTACGGCGGCCCGCCGCTTTCTGGGAACAGCCCAGAAGCGTCACCCACGCACTGCACTCCAAGGCGTTTCCTAGCTGGTTTCTGTCGCGAAACTGCCTTAGCCGAGAGACAGAGTACCGATGGGATCCCTTTAGTGGGGCCGGGCTTTAGCCCGCGCCCCAATTGTCTTTTCCATGGATGCAGCCAGTTGCATGACAGCAATTCCTTTCTTTCAGTGAAGATATGGAATTTAATTCGCTGGTGTTCCCATTTGGGGGCGCCGGGAATGGGGTAAAGCCCGCCCCCACTTATCTGTTAAATCGAGGGGTCTTTCGGCTCAGCTAATGAGTTTCGCGACAGAAACCAGCTACAGATCGCGATGCCAGCGTGCAGTGGCGAACTTGTCTTCGGGCGCATACTTCAAATCCAAGGTGCCGCCGAAATCACGCCGGATTGCCTTCCCGATTCTCGCGATCAAGTGTTCGGTTGTGGCTGACACGACAATTTGATTCTTGGCCGCCTTGAGGCTAATGATGCGTTCCAGCGGCCGCTCGCTCAAAGTTTGCTTCTCAACATTGCGGATGCGGTTCAACAGCTCTTGCCGGTGGCTGACGGTGAAGCTTCCGTCCAACTCAACCACGCCGCCCGCGCGGCCGTCGCGGATCTGAATGCACGCGGGACAGAGTCTTGATTGTAGGGCGTGCCTGGCGTTCGGGACTTTCCACTTCCAGACCCCATCCTGGTACAGGAGCCCGCACGCCGGGCACCTTGTGTCGGAGCGATATTTCTCAGGGCGCCCGTAAGGGTTTTTGAGATCCACGCGCTTGTCCTGGCGGAAGGTCTCGCTCACTCGGAACCGCTTTGCCATATCATTTCTCCCTGACTTTACGGCCGCTCATATGTGATCGACACCGGGGTCCACTGCGCCCGGCGAGGCGCCTCCCGGCATGCTTGACTTGAGCAGTGAGAGACTGGTGATCAAGTCGGAAAGAGCAAAGGCACTCATGTCAACCCAGAGGTTTCTTTTCTACATCCTATACCCCTTTCGCCATTCCTTCCAGCTTCAGAAATTCGGTGACAGGTGCCGAATTGCCTGAACAACGTTGTATCCGCGCAAAACCAATCGGGCAATTCGGCGCCTGTCGCCAAATTTCTAACAGGCTGCGGCTACCGCGAGTACATCACTTGCCCGCCCACGATCGTGTATTTCACTACAGCCGTGAGGATCTCATCTTCCGCCACAGTCAGTATGTCCTTAGAGAGGACCGTGATGTCCGCCAATTTCCCCGGGGCCAGGGATCCTTTGCTGTTCTCTTCAAATCCGGAGTATGCCGGATTCCAGGTGTAGGACTTCAATGCTTCTTCCCTGCTCATGCGTTGATCGGGATAGAACACAGACCCGTCTTTGAGCTTGCGCGATACCGCCGCATAGAAGCATGGAATCGGATTCACATCTTCAACCGGAGCATCGGTTCCGTTGGCGATGATCGCCCCCGACTTCATCAGTTTCTGCCAGACATACGCTCCTTCCTCCGCCCGTTTCGCGCCGAGCCGGGCCAGAACGTAAGGCGCGTCGGAGGTGCAATGGACGGCTTGCATGGCCGCGATCACTCCCAGGGCGCCGAAGCGCGGGATGTCCGCAGCGTTGAGGTGCTGGGCGTGCTCGATGCGCCAGCGCAAATCCTTTTTATCCGGATAAGCCTTGAAGGCCGCCTCGTATATGTTCAGAACCTCGCGGTTGGCGCGGTCGCCGATGGCGTGCGTGCACAGTTGGAAGCCGTTCTCGATCGCCAGGCGAGCGGTTTCGGCGATATCTTCGACGGTGTCGACGTTGATGCCGGTACTGGTTGGCAGATCCGTGTACGGTTCAAGGAACCAGGCTGTGCGCGATCCCAGCGCCCCGTCCATGAAACGCTTGATCGAGCGCACCGTAAGATGTTTGTTGCCGTAATCGATGATCTTATACTTCTGGATGTTCTGCGCCAGGCTCTTGTTCCCCTCTCCTATCATCACCCAGAGTCTCAAACCAAGTTTCCCCTCGTCGGCAAGCTTCCTGTAAAGCTCGATGGTTTCGAAGGGCTGTCCTGCGTCGTAGAACGTGGTAATCCCTTTGGAGAGACACTCCTGAATGGCAAGCTGAACGACTTTGCGCTCGTCGGCCTGGACTTCGTCCCGGGTACGCTTCTTGCGGGCTTCCGCCAGCGCCTTTCCCACGAGCCCTTGAGCATTTTCCCGGAAAACGCCAATTAGATTACCTTTGGCATCATGCATAATTTCGCCGCCCCGGGGATTTGCGGTTTTCCTGGTGACGCCTGCCAGCTCCATCGCCTTGGCATTGGCATACGTGGCGTGCCCGCTGGCGTGGGTCAGCAGCACAGGATTGTTTGGCGAGACTTTGCTGAGCGAATCGTGGATTGGGAATCCTTCCACATTGGAGGATGGCTTCTTATTCCACTTCTCCTGGTGCCATCCCCGCCCCAGAATATACTCGCCCAGCTTCGCTTTCTTCGCAGCCTCGGCCACCATGGCGACAATGTCGTCCCAATTCGCAGCCTGCGTCAGATCCAGCTCTATCTTGGCCTCACCCAAACTCATGAAGTGGCCGTGGCCTTCGATCAGGCCGGGCACGGCCAGCATTCCGGCAAGGTCGATCACGCGCGTTGAGGGCCCGATGTAGGGTTGAATCTCCTCCTCGGTTCCGACGGCCGCAATGACGTTGCCCTTGATGGCAATGGCGCGCGCCTCGGGCTTCGCCGGATCGACCGTCACGATCTTCCCGTTGTGCAAAACCATGTCGGCGGGCTCAACCTTGGGCCCGCATGCAGACATCAAAACCGCCAGAAAAATGCCGGCAAGCGTGAACACGTCCCACCACAAAGTTCCTTTCATAGGGCTTACCTCCGGATCAAGAATGGTTGTCGAGTGCTGAGTGTAAACCTTCTGTGGTCGTCCTGCCACTCAGTACTCAGCACTCAGTACTCAGCACTTTCGTTCTGGTCAGCCTTCGTGGCGGAAAAAGACTGCGGCCAGCGGCGGCACTGTCACCAAGAGGCTGTGCGGCCGGCCGTGTGCGCCTACAGGCGCCGTTTCCCTGCCGCCGAGGTTTCCCTGTCCGCTTCCGCCATAGACTGTGGCATCGCTGTTTAGGACCTCGCGCCAGAATCCCTCACGCGGAGCACCGATGCGGTAGCCGTGCCGTGGTACCGGAGTGAAGTTACAGGCCACCAATATCGTGCGGCTCTCCGGTTCCGCTGCCGTGCGCATAAAGGTAAGCACGCTCCTGTCGGCATCGTGGCAGTCGATCCACTCAAATCCAGCGGGCTGGTTGTCCATCTTGTGGAGGGCCGGTTCACTCCGATACAGTCGGTTGAGATCAGTCACCCACCTCTGCAGCCCTTGATGGGGAGCGTATTGCAGAAGGCGCCAGTCCAAACTCCGGTCGTGTCCCCATTCCGCCCTCTCCCCGAATTCCCCGCCCATGAAGAGAAGCTTCTTGCCGGGCTGGGCGAACATGTAGGCCAACAGCAGACGCAGGTTCGCGAACTTGCGCCAGTCGTCGCCGGGCATCTTGCTGAGCAGCGACTTCTTGCCGTGCACCACTTCGTCGTGAGAGAGAGGCAGGACGAAGTTTTCGGTAAAGGCGTAGATGCCCCGAAAGGTTAGCTGATCGTGGTGGTAGCGGCGGAAGAGGGAATCCTTGGTCAGATAATCGAGCGTGTCGTGCATCCAGCCCATGTCCCATTTGAAGCCGAAGCCCAGACCGCCAAGGTAGGTCGGCCTTGATACCATGGGCCAGGCGGTCGATTCTTCGGCTACGGTCTGAACGTCGGGATAGTTCTTATAGACCTGCTCATTCAGGGTGCGCAAAAACTGGATCGCATCCAGATCTTCCCGGCCGCCGAACTTGTTCGGAATCCACTCGCCAGGCTTCCTCGAGTAATCCAGATAGAGCATCGAGGCGACCGCATCCATGCGGAGTCCGTCCGCATGATACTTGTCGAGCCAAAAGAGGGCGCTGCTGATAAGGAAGCTGCGCACCTCGTTGCGCCCGTAGTTGAAAATGAACGTGTCCCAGTCCCGATGCACTCCCTGGCGCGGATCTGAATGCTCGAAGAGATGCGTCCCGTCGAAGTATGCCAGGCCATGCGCGTCCATGGGGAAATGAGACGGGACCCAATCGAGAATCACACCAATTCCGTTCCCGTGCAGACAGTCGATGAGCCACATAAAGTCCTGCGGCTCTCCGAAACGCCGCGTCGGAGCAAAATAGGACGTCGTCTGGTAGCCCCACGAGCCGTAAAACGGATGCTCCATGACCGGAAGAAACTCGACATGCGTGAATCCCATCTTCTTCACGTACTTGGCAAGCTGAGACGCGAGTTCCCTGTAGGACAGCGGCCTTCGCGGCTCGCGGGCCAAGCGTCGCCACGAGCCCAGATGGACTTCATAGATCGAGAGCGGGGAGTCGAACGACTGCCGCTCGCCGCGGCCCGCCATCCATTCTGAATCGTTCCAGGCATAAGACAAATCCCACACCATCGACGCGGTTCCGGGAGGCATTTCGGTAGCGTTGGCGAAAGGGTCGGCCTTGTCCGCCCGGTAACGGTTGTAGCGCGACTGGATGTGGTACTTGTAAAGCATCCCTTGAGTCACGCCGGCGACAAAGCCTTCCCAGATCCCGGAATGTCCTTGCTGGCAGAGCGGCGTAGACGCACGGTCCCACCCGTTGAACTCCCCCACAACCGAGACGTATTCCGCGTTCGGAGCCCACACCGCAAAGTGAGCACCCTTGACAGCGCCTATGCGGCGCAAATGAGAGCCGAGTTTGTGATAAAGCCGGTAGTGAGTTCCCTCGTTGAACATGTAGAGGTCATCTGCAGTCAACAGGGTGTGACGCCTGGTCATCAATACTCCTCTCGAATACGCTCCCGCACCATCGGAAGATCCGATCCCAAGGGGGAAACGTCCGCTTTTCGCCGCAGGTCGCTGCAACTATGGAACGGCAAACTGGCATTCCGCGGGAAGGGAGACCTCGATGGTTACGCCGGTCTCGGCGTCACCGGCGCTGCTCAGGCTCCCTCCGCACGCGGCGACGAACGGGTCCAAAACAGAGGTTTCCGCATGTGGCTGCACACTGTATCCGCTGGCGGTGACCGCGAGCAGCACGCACTGTTCCGGTTCCGGAGCTGCATCGGGAGCCCGCTGGGCCATCTCCAACGTGATCGTGCCCCCCACTGGCAACAAATCCCGCGCGAACGCGACCAAAGCAGTCAGCAACTGTTCGGTAAGCGGCGGGGCGGCGAGAACGTGCGGCAGACGCGGAGAGAGAATCGTGAGCAACTTGACGTTCTCCCCGGCCAAGCTTCGGAGTTTCCCGGCGATCTGCGCCACCATCAGGTTGAGATCGAGCGCCTCCTGCCGGCTGCGGAGAGCCAGCAACTGGCGCGCGAGCTTCCCGGCCTGGCGTGCGATCTCCATGAGACGCACGGCGCGCGTGCGCCGGGGGTCGTCCTTGTCGAGGCACTCCATGAGGACTGAGCCGCAATCGCCAATCGGCATAGCCAGCTCGGCAAGGGCCTGCACGGCTGCGGTCGCAAGTTCCGTGAACGGCTCTTTTCGCTCGCGGGCCTCCGCGGCCCGAAGCGCATCCTCGAGCGCGCGGCGCGCCGGCTCCTGCGTAATTCCCGAGCCGGCAGACTCAGAGTTCTTGTATGTGCACACCTCGGCCGCCATTCGACGGCGCTCGACTGCGCGCTCCAGTATCCACGGTATGCTATCGACGAAATGGGGCCGCTTGACGACGTAGTCGTCCGCGCCAGCCTCGAGCACTTGCACAGGCGGGTTCCCAGCCGCCGGCCCGGTCATCACGACGACTGCCAGCGGCAGTTTGCGCTCCTGGATGCGAGCAATCAGTCGCAGGCCCTCACCGCCGGGAAGCACCGGGTCGATCAGGACCGCGTCGTAGCGTCCGGGTATGGCGACTCGCGCCAGAACGTCATCGTAGGTGGGAGAAACATCGATGCGGATTTCGGGTGCGATCTTACCCAGCTCGTGCTCGATGAAATCCACATCACTGAGATGCCCCGTCACGTACAAGACATTCATCGTCATGCCTTGATCGAGATCAGAGGTAATTTGGCAGTTTCCATCATACAGCACCTATGCAAAATCCCTGCCTAGTTTCTGTCGCGAAACACCCTTTCTGGGCTGAATCGTCCGTCAACCAGAGCAATCATGTGCGGGCGGGCTTTAGCCCGTGCCCGGCACACCCGAACGAGAGATCGTTGCTTCTGTCCCCACATCGCCTTAAAACAAACGAATTACGCTCGTGAAATCGGCCGTGTCGTGGTTGTTGTTCGCAGGGCGCGGGCTGAAGCCCGCCCTCACATGTGACTTCAATCCAGCCGGCACTACAGGTCAGACAATGAATTTCGCGACAGAGACTAGCTATTCTCTTTGCGGAAGAATACCGTTGCCGCGAGCGAAACCAGACTGATAACAATGCCTCCGAAGAAGGCCGAGGCAAGACTGTCAACAACCGCTGACAATCCAGCGGCAGATAAAGGATCGGTGGCGCATACGCTTTGCTGCCCTATCGCATTGACACCGGCTCCCGAGCGCTTTGAAATTGTACTCGATAGGCTCGCTGCCAGACGCAAGATTTTTGGAAAAAGGAACGTGCTCCTACCGGCATGGGAAGCCGGACCAGACATCAATCTCGCAGCCGGAGGGCATCGAGCAGCTTTCGCCTAATTCGATTTCCGGACAAAATGCAAGCGGCGGACGCGTCCGCTGGTGAGGCTGACAGGAAAGGTGTGCAAGAATTCCAGGCCGGCAGCATCAATCAGATGTAAAATCCCCACTTCTTGGCGTCCTGGCCATAAAGATTCAAAAACCACCGCCAAGACCGCAGGACGCCAGGCAAAACAAGGCACAAAAAAGTGACTGGAGAAATCTTACTACGCGAAGGAAGGAACCCATGAAGCAAGGACTTTGTCTTGTTGTGATTCTTCTTTTTGCCTCCGTTCTCGTTGGCCAGACAACTCAGAAAAAGGGCGCCAAGGTGTTCATCTCTGTCGACATGGAGGGAATCTGGGGAGTCGTGCACGGCGAGCAGACCTCGCCAGGCTCACCGGACTATGGATCGGCACGGCGGTGGATGGCCGAGGACGTAAACGCCGTCATTGTAGGGCTGTACATGGCCGGCGCCACAGAGATCGTTGCAAACGATTCCCATGGCAGCATGAGAAACATTGCGGCCGACGCCCTCGATCCCAGGGTGTCCCTGATCACCGGCTCGCCTAAGCCCCTGTCGATGATGCAGGGTATCGATTCTTCCTTCGACGCCTGCATCTTCGTCGGTTATCACGCCCGGGCTGGGAGCGCTCCCGCCATTCTGGACCACACCATCTCCAGCGCCACAGTTCGCGCCATCCGGATCAATGGACAGGAAATGCCTGAGATGGGAATCAACGCCGCTATCGCCGGCTACTACAAAGTTCCGGTGATCATGCTCAGCGGTGACACCGAGACCTGTGCTCAGGCCAAGAGCATCTTTGGCCCGGAGCTGGTCACGGCACCCGTCAAAGAAGCCATAGGCCGCCTCGCTGCAAAACTTCTCCCTGCCGAAGAGGCTCGAGGACGCCTGAGGGCGGCTGCAATGGAAGCTCTTTCGAAGAAGGGCAAGATCGCTCCCTTCCGCCTCAATTCTCCATACGTGTTCGAGGTGGAGTTCCTCAACAGTGCTCAGGCCGAGCCAGCGGCGTTATTGCCTGGCGTCAAGAGATCCAATCCGCGAGCCGTCACATTTACCGCCAACGATTACCTGGAAGGCTTCAAGCTCATGCGGGCGATTATCGCGCTGGCCGGCACGATATCCTGATATCCGGACTTGCCCGGCGCAGCGAATGTGGCGAGGAATAGAAGAAGAGCGGAGGAATCCGGACGAACTCGAAGGGGACATGCTAGCCTGATGCCATTTTCTAGCGCTTATCCTTGTCGAGCAGCACCCTGGCGTTTGCGGGGATCTCCGTCTTCTCGGCAGCGCCCCGCTGGATGAGCTGGGGCAGGTTGAGGCCCGTTGGCCGCGTCTTTTCGAACGCCTCGGCCTTGTCCATCCACGACTGAACCGTAAGCCCCACTTGGTTGGGGAGCGCCAGTAGGATACTGTTGCCCGAATATGCGCACTCCACAACGTGCAGTTCGGGGAAGACTGTGGAGTAAGTCTTCACCATGTCGAGGTAATCCGCCTCCTCATCCCACAGGTTGGCGCACGCCACGCCCCCGTCAGCAAGGTGGCCCTTGACGGCTTTGAGGAACTCCTGCGTCGTCAGCATGTACGGAATCGAGGTAGCGCTGAACGCGTCTAGAAAGATGATGTCGTACTTGTCCTTCGAATCCTCGATGAACTTGCGGCCGTCGCCTAAATGGACGATCTGGCGCTGGTCCTCCTTGAAGAAGAAAAACGTGGCGGCAACTTCGCGGATTGCAGGGTCGAGTTCCGCAGTTTCGATGGTGGCATCGGGCAGGAGCTTGTGCAGGTAGCGTTGCATGCACGCCCCACCCAATCCGACAATCAGGATGCGCTTGGGCCTTTCCACCACGGGCAGGGCCGTCATGATGTGCCGGGAGTATGAAAGCGTCAGCTCGTCGTGGTTGGCGAGGTTCATCTCCGACTGGATGGCATCGGCGCCGTCGAACCTGCCGTCGAAGATCAACTGCCGATACCCATTGACGGTGTCCACCACGGTGATCAGTTGGTACTGGCTCTGGACCTCATATACGACCTGGCTCTCCTGCGCCCTTACAGGCAGTGAGAGGAGGGCCCCCAGTGCCAAAGCCAACAGCACCCTGCGCGTGAGCATGGAGGGAATCATGAACGCCATTGTAACACGCGGAGGGGGTCACATCTGCATTATTCAAAATCAGGCAGAACCGGGACTCAGGAAAAGGTCAGGTTGTGCCGCAAATCTTGAATAATGCTGATGGGTCCCCAGTCCGCATCGGCAATCCGCACCAGGAACAGGGCCAGCATTATAGGTCTACGGTTTCCGTCTGTTGGCGCTATGCTCTGGTGCATGACCGGGAGTCTCGCGCTCGCCATCTTCCTTGCCCTGTCAACTGCCGTAATCTCGCGCCGGCTCAAACACGAAAGCTGTCGCGCCAGGCTTGACAAACGGCGGTACTGTTGTAACGTTACCGGCAGCCCTGTCGGTTTCCTCTGGTCTGTATTGCGGTTGTTCGACCCAGCCTTTGAGATTGAAAAGGGCGTTTATTTCACCATGGCGTCGCATCCTTCCTGGGATGATGGAGGATCTGATGAGTATCAATCATGCACTGGTTCTCAGCGGAGGTTCCATCAAAGGAGCATTCCAGGCAGGGGCCATCAAGATCCTGCTTGAGAAAGGCTTTAAGCCGGAGTTTATCTCCGGCATCTCCGTCGGCTCGCTCAACGGCGCATTTCTCTGCAGCGAGGCAGGAAGGCAAAAACAGATCTCGGCAGCAGTCGACTGGCCCTCCGTGGGAAAGAGACTTTGTGATTTCTGGACTGCCAACGCAACAAAACCGGCCGATCTGGTTGACAAGCGCCCGATTCCTGCTATTGCCTGGCACGCGTTCTTTAACACGTTCGACGGACTCGTCGATACTGCACCGTTGAAGAAACTCATCAACACCAACCTGAGTGTTGCCAACATACGCGCCTCCGGCATCGACCTGCGGGTCGGTGCCCTGAACATCGTCAGCGGCAAGCTGACCTATTTTGACAACTCCGATGCGATGTTCCTCGAGCGCGTGCTGGCAAGCGCGGCAATCCCGATCATCATGCCGGCTGTCAAGTTCGGCGACGAACGGTTCGTCGACGGCGGCGTGAAGGAAATTGCGCCGCTGAAACCTGCCATCAAGAGCGGGGCAAACCGCATCGCCATCATTGCCTGCCAGGCGAGCAGGTCTGTGGAGCTTCCGATTAACGTCGGCAACCTGGTGCACATGATCGAACGCACCATCGACCTGATGACCGATGAGATCGTCAACAACGACATCGAATGGGCGCAGTACATCGACGAGTTAGTGCCTGAGAGCGGCGCGGACCCGAACAGTCCCCTGGCCGGCTATCGCAAATTGAAACCAATCGTGATACGCCCGGACGAGCCGCTCCCCTTCGACATCAGGTCATTTACTGCAGGCGACATTGCAGCCATAATGGCCGCCGGCGAGGAAGCTGCAAAGAAAGCTCTGAACGACAATCCAATCTGATCGCACAGGGGGACAGTCACCACAATCCCCAAATTCACCTTTCATCAGTTGCATACACAGGCTAGGAATTTGGGGGTTGTGGTGACTGTCCCCCTCCATTTCATCGGGCCTGCGTGAGGTTTTGATCCTGCTCTCTTGCATCGAGACGGGTTTGCCAACTATGCTATCGGAGGCATGAAATAAGTGCGAATCAGCATTGGTGTGACATCGCGTAGTCATGGAGGCAGAGGAAGGTGATGACTAACCTCGCGACGGAGGAGGGAAGCATATGAAAGCGAAGGCTTTTCTGACAACTTTGTTGCTGGGCTGCGGCCTGTGCCTCAATCCCACGGTTCCAAACGCACGAACTGCTGAGCGACAGCAGTCTGCCGCACAGAAACCGGAGAAGAAAGCGCATCGGGTGATGGGGGATATCCCCTTCTCCTACTCTTACCAGGAAACCCTGAAACTCGCGCGTCAGAACGGCAAGCCCATGTTCGCATATTTTACCTTTGCGACGTGAACATGGTGCGCCAAGCTGGAGAAAGGTTCTTTCTCTAAACCCGAACTGCTCGAATTGGCAGGGAAATTCAATTGCGTGGTCGTGGACCGCGATGTCACCCCGGAGCTACCCAAGAGATTTTCAGTTAATGCTTACCCTAGCATGCTCGTTCTGAGTCCAAAGGAGGAGAACATCTTCCGATGGAGTGGATACGCCGATACAGAGCCCTACCTGCAGCAGATGAGAACCGCACTCGCCCGGTACGAACTCTACAAGTCCGGCAAAGAGTGGGATGCTCCTGAGCCGCGGCCTGCCGGCATTTCGAATATCGGTGTGACTAAGGTCCTCAATGCTCCGGTGGACGATCGTCTGAGCGGTCTGTGTTACGTCGGCGGCGTGCTCTGGTGCCTATACAAGGACAAGTTGTTCGAACTGGATCCGTCAACGGGGAATACTCTACATACGCTTACGGTGAACGGCAAGGATCTCTATGTCGATCTTGCCAGCGACGGGTCTTTCCTGTATCTCCTGCCTTATGGTTGGACCGCGGGACAGGCCATCCTGAGATATGACCTCAAGAAGCGGACCTGGGAAACAGCCATTGAGACTGAGGCAAACAAGAGCAACAAGGTATACGGCGCACGCGGCATTGCAGCTCGAGGAGGTTATCTGTTCGTCGCCAGCCACCTGGGCATTCAAGGGGTCAACCCTCGCACAGGAGAGGCTGAGAAGCCTGTAAAACCGAGTTTGGATGGCTACAGGATTTTCGGAATAGGCGGCCTGGATTTCGATGGGGCCGAACTGGTCGGAGCGGGAACGATTGAAAAAGTCAAACTGGACGCCGACGGCAAGCCGCTGGACAACTGGTATGGACTCGACAAGGAGCGCCCTCGGTTGAGTGCCATTTTGAGAATCGATCCGCAGACGGGGAGTGTGCGGAGCTTCGGGTCGCTGAACTACCCGGTCAACTCGTTGACGTGTGCCGGCGGCATCTTCTGGCTCGCCGAGCAGCCCGAAATGGGATTCGATCGGCACAACCGGCCGGTTCGCCTGTATCCGAAAGAGATGGTGATTCATCGCCTGATTCTCCCCAAGGCGCCGTAGCACCAGCGACGGAATTCCAGGGGGCGAGTGAAACGACCGGCGCACTTCGATCATGCGGCATTCACAGGGGGACAGTCACCACAATCCCCAAATTCACCTTATCATCAGGTGCATACGCAGGCTAGGAATTTGGAGATTGTGGTGACTGTCCCCCTTGTTTTTGCTTGCAACGGCCGGGGTCGGCAGCTATGATCGCGGCACGCTGGTCGATCTCATTAAAGAGAAAACAGCCATTCCCTGGCAAGCGAGGGCGCATGAGGGATCGCGCTCCATCATTCTCGCCGGCCACAGTCGAGGTCTTACGTGGCCCGGCGTCGGTTGAACCTGGAGCCGAGAAATCGCCCTTGTTCACCGCGGGTTCCCCCCTGGCAGGTCCCGCGACTCTTATGGCTGTTCGTTTGGACAGCTTCTTGATGGCGGCGCCGGCACACGGCCGCCACTGTCGCGGCGAGTTATCTGATGGGGCTTGCGCACCGAGACGACGACAACCGGTTTGCAGTGGCCTAAGCGCGGCCCGATCAGTGAATGATTGTCGGATCAGAACCGGATGGTTCCGGTTCTGTTTCGACGAGCAACCACTTCAATCGAAGGAACGAGTATGAAACATTGGGCTTGTAAGCTGTTTCTGACAATGATCCTCTTGACGGCAATCAGCCTGCCCGGCTTTGCGCAGGGCGGAGCGAGCTCCTCGCTCACAGGAGTCGTTGTTGACCAATCCGGCGCGGTGATCCCAGGCGCTAACGTTGTGGCCAAGAACGAAGCCACCGGCGCAGAGTACAAGGCGACCACGGCCGATAACGGCACTTTCATGATTCCGGGGCTGGCCGCCGGCAGCTACACCGCCACTGTCTCGATGCCGAATTTCAAGACAGCGGTCATGACCAAGATCGTCTTGGTTGTGGGAGTGCCCACCGACGTCAGGATTCCTCTCCAGGTCGGCGGCAGCAGCGAAACCGTGACGGTGGTGGCAGGCGCTGAAGTGATACAATCCACATCGGCGACGATAGCTTCGACGCTGTCCACCACTCAGATAAGCCAATTGCCGCTAGCAACGCGCAATGCGCTGGACTTCCTGGTATTTCTGCCGGGTGTGAACACGACGGGAAGCTCGCGCAACGCCACCTTCATGGGCATGCCAAATTCCACTGTCCACATCACGGTGGACGGCGTTCCCACGCAGGATCAAAACTACATGGGGCAATATGGCGGAGATGGCTTTTACTCATTTATTACACCTCGCCCCGACTCGATGCAGGAAGTGACCGTGACCACGGCAGCCGCGGGAGCGGACGCCACGGGCGCAGGTGCGGTCCAGATCCGGTTCGTCACGCGCTCGGGCGACAACGACTACCACGGCAGTCTTTATGACTATGAGCGCAACACGGCGCTCAACTCCAACTACTGGTTCTACAACCGCGATTCGGCGCCTGTCTATTATGGAGACGGCCCAGGCAGAGGCCAGCCCTGCAATGCCCAGCAACTCGCCACGGAATGGGACAGCTGCAAAGCGCCGCGCAGCCGGTTCATTTTGCATCAGGCCGGGGGCCGCATTGGCGGGCCAATTTCGATCCCGAGGCTTTTCTCCGGTAAGGACAAGGCGTTTTTCTTCCTTAACCTCGAAACCTTCCAATTGCCCAACTCATCGATTCGGACCAATACAATTTACTCTCCATCGATGGAACAGGGCATCTACTCCTATATCTATAAGCAGACTGGTCAGCCTGACCAAGTCAAGACTGTCAATCTGTTTACCCTGGCACAGGCTAACGGCCAAACGTCGACCTTTGACCCGACGGTGCAGAAGCTCATCACCGACATCCGCAAATCAACGGCGATAACGGGAAGCATTCTATCGTACCCGCAGGTTTCGGATCCTAATTATCAGTATTACATCTGGCAGAGCAAGGGGCTGGAGCACCGCCACTACATGACGACTCGCTTCGACTTCAATCTGACGACCCGTCATCGGGTGGAGGCAAGTTGGAATGGCGAAACCAGAACGAGAGACCCTGACTACCTCAACGGCAGAGGCTGGCGCTACCCCGGTTTCCCCAGCTACGGGAGGGTAGACCAAAACCGCGGGTCGGTTTCCTTGGCGCTGCGCTCCACAATTACGCCCCGGCTGGTGAACGAAGCTCGCGGTGGCGTTCTTCTGGGCACGGTGCTCTTCAATCCGAATGCATCCCCGAACGATCTCAACGGCAATGCTCAAGGGATCGGCAATCTAGGCGGATTCGCCTGGACCCCCAGCGGCATCACGGGAGTTATGGCCGTCACGACACCGAGCCGCCGCAACGGGCCGGTAAAGTCGTTTGATGATACTTTGACCTGGACGAAAGGCTCGCACAGCATGAGCTTCGGAGGTTCGTTCATGCACGTAGGCAGCTGGGAGTGGTGGCAGACACTGGCGCCCTCGATCGGCCTCGGCCTGAATTCCACCTACGATCCGGCCTACGTCATGTTTGACGCGAACAACGGCTCGAAGAACTTCCCCAATGCGAGTTCATCGCAGATCAGCACTGCCGGCAGCCTCTACGCCTCTCTGACGGCGCGCGTGACGTCGACCGGCGCCAACGCGGTCATCAATGAGAAGACAAACAAATATACTTACAACGGTCCGTTTACAGAGCGAGCGCGCCAGCGTGAGATGGGGATCTTCGCGCAGGACTCCTGGCGTATGTTTCCCAACTTCACGCTGACCTACGGATTGCGTTGGGAAGTGCAGTTCCCGTGGACGCCGCTCAACAATGGATTCAGCTGGGCTTCCCCTGCGGAGGCCTTTGGACCTTCCGGCATCGGCAATTTCTTCAAGCCGGGCGCAACCGGCGGCAAGCCGACGCTGCTCTACAAGTTCGAGCCGGGGACCCATGCCTATAACGTCGACTACAAGAGCTTCGCTCCGAGCGTCGGCTTTGCCTGGAGTCCAAAGGCAACGGGCTTGCTGGGAAAGATCGTCGGCGAGAGTTCCCAGACGGTCCTTCGCGGCGGTTTCGCCATTGCATACAACCGCATGGGTATGTTCGATTATGAAGACTATTTGTTCGCCTCCAACCCCGGCGGAACCATCGATGCCTCCCGCAACGCAACCCTTGGCAACCTGGTTCTTTCAGGTGAGACGTGGCCGCTGTTGTTCAGTCAAAAGAGCCGGCTCGGCCCGCCGGCATTTGCCGATTCGCCGACCTGGCCGCTCACGCCGTCGATAAGTAATTCGATCAATGCGATCCAACCGGACATCCGCACACCATACACCATGTCCTGGACGTTCGGGATTCAGCGTGAAATCACGAAGGACATGGCGCTAGAGGTGCGGTATGCGGCCACACGCAATTTGCAGACGTATTTCCAGCGCAATCTCAACGAGATCAATATTGTGGAGAACGCTTGGCTGAAAGAGTTCCGGCTGGCCCAGCAAAACCTGTACGCGAACATCGCTGCAGGGAAGGGCAAAACCTTCCGCTACGACGCGTCGGTTTCCGGCACATCCCCGTTGCCGATCACGCTGGCGTACTTGGGGGGTAAGCTGGACCCGAACAATTCAGCCAATTACACGTCCGCAGTGCTCGGGAGCTCGCAATACAGCTTTTTCACAAACTCAACCTACGTGAACAGCTACCTGAGCACCAACAATCCTAACCCCACAACCCTGGCGAGCTCTTTATACGGCGACGCCACGCGGCGTGCAAACGCGCTGGCCGCAGGCTTGCCGACCAATGAGTTCATAGTGAATCCGGACGTGCTAACCGGCGGCGCCTGGATTTACATGAATGGCGGCGGCAACCACTATGACTCGATGGTCGTGGAGCTGCGCCGCCGGCTGTCCAAGGGGCTGCTGGTTCAGGCAAATTACACCTGGGCCAAGGCCTTTACCCTAAACATCATCTCCTGGCGCGCGCCGTGGCAGAAAGATCTGGGCGCCACGTTGCCGCACACGTTCAAGGTCAACTGGGTCTATGAGATGCCGTTTGGCACCGGGCGATCGCTGTTTAGCAACGCCGGAAATCTGGTGAACCGGTTCATCGGCGGCTGGGAGCTCCAGGGCACGGGCCGGATTCAAAGCGGCAACCTCCTTGATTTTGGCAACGTTGTCCTCGTGGGGATGACGGATCAAGACCTTCGAGACGCTGTGGGCATGCGATTTGATAATGCCAACAGGAAAGCTTATTACGTCCCGCAGGACATCATCGACCAAACGTACAAGGCTTACAGCTATGACGTCACCGGCTATACGGCAGGTACGCCATCGGGACGCTACGTTGCGCCGGCCGGGACCGGTAGTGGCGGCAACTGCGTTCAGATCGTGGCCGGCGACTGCGCACCGCGGCATCACTATGCACGAGGACCGGGGTTCACGCGCTTTGACTTGAGCCTGGTGAAGCGGGTGAGGTTTACAGAGACCAAAAACTTCGAGTTGCGCGCCGAATTCCTGAACGCGTTCAACAACATCAACTTCTACGGCACTACGTGCGCCAGCGCCAGCTTGACCTGCGGCCAGGTAACATCGGCTTATACGGATGCCAGCAACCAGCAGGATCCTGGCGGACGATTGATCCAGATCGTCATGCGCATCAGCTTCTAACCTCTGCAAAGGGGCAAAGGGATAAAGGGGTCGAGTGGCTTTCCTCCACTGATCCTGGTTCCCTTTGCCTCTCGTTCCCTCTGTTCCTTTGCGCCCCGACCCCTTTGCCCCTTGTCTCTCAGCGGCGGGGGGTCGTGGTGACTGTCCCCCTTGCACTATTAGAAACATTAAACCATGAAGCGCTACACAATTAGCAATCACTAACATTTTGCTTGCAACGACCGGTGTCGGCAGCTATGATCGCGGCACGCTAGTCGATTTCACGAAGGAGGAAACAGCCATTCCCTGGCTAGCAAGGGCGGATAAGGGATCGCGCTCCGTCATTTTTGCAGGCCACAGTCGAGGTCTCACGTGGCCCGGCGTCAGGTGAATCCGGAGCCGAGAAATCGCCCTTGTTTACGGCGGGCCCCCCCTGGCAGGTCCCGCAACTCTTATGGCTGTTCATTTGGACAGCTCTTTGATGGCGGCGCCGGCACACGGATGCCGCTGTCGCGGCGAGTTATCTGATGGGGCTTGCGCAAAGTAACGACGACAGCCGGTTTCAACTGGCCTGAGCGCGGCCCGATCAGTGAATGATTGTGGGATCAGGACCGGATGGTTCCGGTTCTGTTTTAACAAGCAACCACTTCAATCGAAGGAACGGTTATGAAACATTGGGTTTGTAAGCTGTTTCTGACAATGATCCTCTTGGCGGCGGTCAGCCTGCCCGGCTATGCGCAGACCGGAGCGAGTTCCTCGCTCACAGGAGTCGTTGTTGACCAGTCCGGCGCGGTGATCCCAGGCGCTGACGTTGTGGTCAAGAACGAAGCCACCGGCGCAGAGTACAAGACGACTACGGCTGAGAACGGCACTTTCATGATTCCGGCGCTGGGTGCCGGCAGCTACACCGCCACGGTCTCGATGCCGAATTTCAAGACAGCGGTCATGACCAAGATCATCCTGGTTGTGGGAGTGCCCGCCAGCGTCAGGATTCCCCTCCAGGTCGGCGGCAGCAACGAAACTGTGACGGTTGTAGGAGGCGCCGAAGTGATCCAGGCGACGTCGGCGACTGTTTCGACAACAATGTCGACCACGCAGATAGCCATGCTGCCGCTGCAAACGCGCAATTCCCTGGACTTCCTGGTGTTTTTCCCGGGAGCGAACACGACCGGAAGCGCGCGCAACACCACCTTCATGGGCCTGCCGAATACTTTTGTCAACATCACTCTGGATGGCATCAACACGTCGGACAATTACAACAAGAACAGTGATGGATTCTACACGATGATCACGGCCCGCCCTGACTCCATTCAGGAAGTAACCCTGACCACGGCTGCGTCGGGAGCGGACAGTTCGGGCGGGGGCGCCGTGCAGGTCAAGTTCGTCACGCGCTCGGGGAACAACGACTTCCACGGCAGCCTCTACGACTACGAACGTAACTATGCCTTGAACTCCAACTACTGGTTCAACAACCGCGACCTGGCTCCTGTGTACCAAGGCAGCGGCCCGGGCCGAGGTCAGGCGTGCACCGCGCAGCAATTGATCGCCGAGTGGGAGAACTGCAAAGCGCCGCGCAGCCCGGTCATATTGCATCAGTACGGCGGCCGCGTTGGCGGGCCGATTTCGATTCCGAAGCTTTTCTCCGGTAAGGACAAAGCATTTTTCTTCTTTAACTACGAGGAATTCAAGATGCCTTCTTCGTATACTCGGAACAACAACATTTACGCTCCGACGCTTGAGCAAGGCATCTACTCCTATGTGTACAGGCAGAGTGGGCAGCCGGACGTGGTCAAGACTGTCGACCTGTGGTCCCTTGCGCGGGCCTATGGCCATGTATCGACCATCGATCCGACCGTGGAGAAACTGCTGAAAGACGTCCGCAATGCAACAGCGAAGACGGGAACCATTAACTCATACCCGCTGGTAGGAACGGATCCCAATTATCAAAGTTACATCTGGATTGCCAAAGGGATTGAGATCCGCCATTACATTACGACTCGCTTCGACTTCAATCTGACGAGCAAGCATAGGGTAGAAGCGAGCTTCAATGGCGAAAACCGGAAGAGAGACCCGGACAATGTCAACAACGCAGCCCCGCGCTACCCCGGTTTTCCCAACTATGGGGTCAATACAGGGATCCGCGGTGCGGCCTCTTTCGCGCTGCGCTCGACGATTACTCCCCGGCTCGTCAACGAGGCTCGCGCTGGTTTTACCATGGGGACGACGCTTTGGTACAACAATGTCCCTAGGAACATTTCGTCGGGGGCTAACGGGATCGGAGACCTTGGCGGGTATTTCTGGAACCCCAGCGGCATGCAGAGCATCAGCATCATTACAGGGGCTGAACGCCGCAACGCGCCGAATAAGACATTCGAGGACACATTGAACTGGTCGGGGGGCACGCACACCCTGAGCTTCGGGTGGAGATTCGAGCACCGTGCCGGCTGGCGGTGGACCTCTACCCTGGCGCCTTCGCTCGGCTTCAGCTTGCCGAGCGCTTACGATCCGGCCTACGTCATGTTTGACTCTGCAAATGGCTCGAAGAACTTCCCCAATGCGACTGCATCCCAGATCAGCACCGCAGCCACACTCTACGCGGCCCTGACAGCACGCATCACCAGCCTCACCGGCAGCGGGCGGCGTGATGAACAAACCGGCGATTACGTCTACATGGGGGATTTGATCAGACGTTCCCGCCAGCGTTTCATGGGACTATTCGCACAGGATTCCTGGCGGATGCGCCCGAGCTTTACGCTTAATGTGGGAGTACGTTGGGAGGTAAACTTTCCGTGGACGCCGCTCAACAAGTCATACACTTGGGCCACCCCCGCTGAGGCTTGGGGGCCTTCGGGCGTCAACAGTCTCTTCAAACCGGGCGCAACCGGAGGCGTGCCCTCAGTGGTCTACCCGTATGAACCGGGAAGCCCTGCGTACGATGTCGACTACAAGGCCCTCTCTCCAACAGTCGGCTTTGCCTGGAGTCCGAATGCGAAGAGCGGACTCCTCGAGAAGATCCTGGGAAGCGGTTCCCAGACGGTCATTCGCAGCGGTTTCTCGATTTCTTACAACAACTACGATGTCGGCACCTTCGATAGCATGTTCTTCAGTAACCCTGGTTCAACTTACGATGCCAGCCGCAACGAGAATCTCGGCAACCTGAGGGTTGGGGGCCTGACCTATCCGATTCTGTTCCGGGATCGCGTCACGAATCCTCACATGCTCGACCCGGCGCCATTCCCTAAGGCACCGACATTTCCGCTCGCGGTACAGATCAGCGACTCGATCAACGCGTTCGAACCGGGTATCCGCACGCCGTATACCATGACCTGGACATTCGGGATTCAACGCGAAATCACCAGGGACATGGCGATAGAGGTGCGGTATGCGGCCACGCGCGGCAAGCAGAATTGGTTTCAGCGCGATCTCAACGAGATCAACATCGTGGAAAACGGCTGGATCGACGAATTCAAGAAGGCGCAGGCCAACCTGTATGCGAACATGGCGGCGGGGAAAGGGAAGACATTCCGCTATGATGCATCGGTGTCCGGCACCAAGCCGCTGCCGATCATCCTCGCGTACCTGGGCGGCAAGCTCGATCCGAACAATCCAGCCAATTACACCTCCGCGGTGCTGGGAAGCTCCCAGGCTGGCGTGTTCACCAACTCGTCGTACGTGAACTACCTGAACACTTATGCCCCGGCCGCGGGCAGCCTGGCGGGTGTTTTTTACGGCGACGCGACGCGGCGTGCGAATGCGCTGGCCGCCGGATTGCCGAAGAACTTTTTCATGATGAATCCGGACGTACAGTCGGGCGGCGCCTGGATCTACAAGAATGGCGGCGGCAGCCAATATGACTCGATGGTAGTCGAACTGCGCCGCAGGATGGCCAAAGGGCTGCTGGTTCAGGCAAGTTATGCCTGGGCCAAGTCGTTTGGTATAGGCATGCTTTCCTGGCGCGCGCCGTGGGTGAAAGATCTCGGCAACACGCTGCCGCATGCTCTCAAGCTCAACTGGGTCTACGAGCTGCCAATCGGGCAGGGGCGTACGCTGTTCGGCGACGCCGGCAAACGGTTGGATAGAATCATTGGCGGTTGGGAGTTCGAGGGCACCAGCCGGATTCAGGCCGGAAACCTCCTGGATGCCAGCAATGTCAACCTGGTCGGCATAACCGATAAGGAGCTCAAGGACTCCATGGGCATATATTACGATGATGCCGCAAAGAAGATTTGGTACATTCCGGAAGACATCAGAACCCAGACGTATTATGCCTACCAGTATGACGCGGGCGGATTTACCTCCGGCGCTCCGAGCGGACGCTACTGGGCACCCGCGGGGAGTGCGAAGGGAGGAAATTGCATTCAAATCGTCTCCGGGGATTGCGCTCCCCGGCACCACTACTTCAGGGGGCCGTCGTTCGCGCGCTTTGACATGAGCCTGGTGAAGAGGATCAGGTTCAGCGAGTCGAAGAACTTCGAACTGCGCGGCGAATTTCTGAACGCGTTCAATAACATCAACTTCAGCACCCCCACCGTTTCAGGCAGCAGCTTGAACAATGGCCTGATCAGCAGTGCTTTTACGGACAGCAGCAACTCGCAGGATCCGGGCGGACGATTGATCCAGATCGTCTTGCGCATCAACTTCTAACCTCCCACTTCAAACGAGAAGGGGAACACAGTGCCACTGTTGTTCCCCTTCTCAAGACTTTAAACCACGAAGACCTCGAAGACCTCAAAGCTCGAAACTCATGTTTTCTTTGAGGTCTTCGAGGTCTTTGTGGTTCAGGTTTTCAGCGGCGCCCGCTGGGCGGCAGGGACTTCAGGAATGCCCGCACCTGGGTATCGTTTGGGTCAAGCCGGAGCGCTTCCTCCCCCTGGGCGCGGGCTTCGGCGAAGCGGCCGCAATTCGCATAGGCGAGCGCGAGGTTTCGGTGCGCGCTCGCGTTTTGCGGATCCAGGCGAACTGCGGTTTCGAGCGGCGCCACCGCCTCTTGCGCACGGTTAAACAGAAGCAGCGCCGAGCCGAGCTTAAAGTGCGCCTCGGGCTGGCCTGGCGCCAGCGCCACTGCAATCCTCAACCACCGCTCTGCCTGGGCCGGGGCATGCCCCTCGAACGCGATAGTGCCGAGCACGAGCGCGGTCTCGGATTCTTCCGCAAAGGCGTCGGGAAACGCGCTCAGGCGCTTCACGGCCTCGTCGGTCTGCCCCGCAGAGGCGAGCGCCCAAACGAGCGAGGGACCAGAGACCTTCTGCTCATAGCCTTCGTCAAAAGCCTTGGTGAGGTGCGGGACAGCCTCGGCGGGCCGCTTGACCGCCGCGAGCGCTTGCCCGAGCGCAAGATGGATAGCGTTCTGGCCGGGATCGATATCGAGCGCCTGGCGGAATTGCTCGATCGCATCCTCGTAGCGTCCTGCCGCCACCAGCGCTCCCCCCACTTTGAATCGGAGCATGCCCGGATGCAAGTGACGGGCCGAGATGCTAGTAACGTACTCTTGCGCTTCGTTGTAAGCACCCTGCTCGATGAGCCATACGGCCTTGCTCGTCTGCTCGTCAGCCAGCCCGTCGTTGAGGCCGAGGTTCCAGCAGGTTGCCGTGAATGCGAAGCCAAGCACAAGAGCCGGCGCAACCAGATGCATGGGCCGGCGGCTGCGCAGGCGATCGACCAGCCACCCGATCGTAGCCGCCGAGGTGATGCAGAGCGGGACGAGCAACGGCAACCGGTACCGGTCCGAGACGAAGAACACCGCCACCGACAGGCCGTAGATCGGGACGAATGACGCCCACACCCAAAATCCGGACCGCCCGGATCTCTGCGACGGCAGATATAGGCCGACCAGACCGAGCGGCAACAGCAGCCACGGCCCGGCGATCAAGAAGCGGAGCAGTGTCGGCTCTCTGCAATAAAAGGCATAGCTGTAGTTCAGGGCCACGTTTGTTTTGTTTACGAGGATCGCAATCTTCCGTAACAGGAGCATCAGCGCCTCGACCGGATGCTCCGCGATCCAATCTGCCGCGAGCGAGTAGAAATAGCTCGAGGCCTCGCCAGTTGACAGCGGGCGTCCCATCGCCTCTTCTGCCACATGCTGCGCGTCGCGTGCCTGTCCGGCGATCGAAGGCGTGATACCCGCGATGCCCTGGTAGGTGCCATCGGCCCCGGCGTGATTGCCCATGAAGAAGTTAAGGCCGCCATGCGACGAGATCAGGATTGCCTCGCCGGAAACCGCGTAGTTGCGAAGCGCATTAGGCACGAGCACAAGGAATAGGCTCGCCACGAAGATCGCCGGCCGGCCGAGGGCTGTCCATGCCCTGGACGACGCCGCTTGACGGGCAGAGCGCCGCCATGACGCGACTGCAATCAGGGCGGCCACGGCCAACCCGTACGCGAGCGCGTTCGGGCGGTTCAGTGCCAAGAGCCCCATCGAGATTCCTGCCGCGGCCAGCGGCCAGCGGCGACTGTCTATCTGCGTGCGCGACACGAAGTAGAGCGTGCACGATGTGAGAAAGGGATCGAGCGCCGCCTGGAGGAGAAGGATCTCGGAAAAGGTGAAGAATCCGGTCATTGCAGATAGGATGGCGGTGATCCGTGCCGTCCGCTCGCCAAACCAATGGCGCGCCAAAAGGTACAGGAGTGCCACCGCCGCCGTCCCAAGCAAAATCTGGACAACCCGAGCGGCCATGAGCGAATCGCCGCCCACCTTAAAGACCAGCGCCAGAAAGAAAACGTAGAGGGGCGAGACGAAGAACGGCTCCGCCACTGCCAACGGGCCGCCGTGAGCGACCTTCTGGGCCAACTCGACATAGTAGCTGGTGTCGAGTTCACCATGGGGCTGCAGCAGCGGATGGTTCCCGAGTTGGGCGAGTACTATGCCCTTGACAGCGAGCGCCGCGGCGAGCAGCCCGAGCAGCCACGGCAGCGCAGCGTACCTGCGATCGCCACCTCGTCCGCTACCGCGGGTCTTGGGATTCACGGTTCCAGTCCCATAGATAGTGGTAATCTGATTTGCTCCCCGGCGAGGAGAATATCACATAGCGAAATTGGTGACAGGCACGTTTTTTCTGCGGCCCTTTGATCCATCCATCAAGATATCCCGAGCGAAAAGGGTGCCTGCTTTGAAAATAGACGGAGCGGCTGACCGGATGGACGGGCTAAAGCCCGTCCCCACTATACGAAACTCTCAGAGATCTCAAGTGGGCACGGGCTTCAGCCCGTGCGCTTTTTCATGCGCTTGGGTCCCGCTGCGCGGGATGAGATACTGTCACCAATTTTGGGCGTCATCGGACATCGTAGCGAAGGAAGGAAACGAAAGCGGCCGCAAACAGTACGACGTTGATCAAGGCCAGAATCGCGGCGCTCCGAAGCACCATCCCTGCCGCTTCGGATGCCGGCGCCGGCCGGTCCTCGAATTTCGGGATGGAGCCGAAATCCAGCTTCATTCGGGCTATCACGGGCTCAGTAGTCTGCCGGTTCACCGGATGCACTTTATCGAGCGGATATTTCCGGTCAAGGTAATTAGCCAGCTCCTGCTGATAACGGCGCGCCGATTTCAAGAAGTCTTCGTAGTGGCTAATCCCGGATTCGGCCGTACGTTCGAGTGTTTCGGTCAGCAGGGACGCGGGGGAGAATGCAGCGATCCCCCGTCCTAACTTGATCTGAGAGATCTTCGAATCCTGATAGGCTTGGAAAACCCTGCCCCACGCCTGGTCGGCTTCAAACGCGCGCAAGAGAGGCTCGCCGGGGGACCACCGGCCGCTCATGATCCAATTGTCCGGGTGGGGGTGCTGCATGTTGTATCTCTCCGCCGCTTCCCCAAAAGCGCGCTCTGCTTCCTCAATCACTCGGTCCTCCGTGGGTATCTGTACCAGGCCCCTGGCAATCAAATTCCCCGTAGCGGGAATGACGATCACAAGAAGGACCCATACCAGCAGCCCCGTAACAAGACTCACGACCGGCGTTTTGCTGCGCGCCGAAAGGAACAGTCCGAGGAGCACGAAGACGGAGATGTAGACTATGCTCAGCAGAAAGCTGACCAGCACTCTCCCCATAAGATCCGCTTTCAGTGGCACGGCGCCTCCGAGGCCGATCACCAACAGGCTCGACAGCGCGCCCGCGGTCAGAGGAATGAGCAGCACGATTACGTTGCTCAGGTATTTCCCCAGCAGGATCCTCGCGCGCGGAACCGGGTAGGACATCATGAGGCGCAGTGTGCCCCGCTGTTTCTCGCCGTTGACGCTGTCATAGACGAGCACAATGGCGGCGAAGCTCAGAATCACCGTCACGATGAAACTCCAGTCAAGAATGTTGAACTGCCAGATCAACGGGTCTCCGCGCAGGGTGAACTCGGGAGCCCTGAGACGGAATGCATTGACCTGGAATGCATTGGGCAGATCCTTGTCGTGCCCCTCGGCGATAAAACCCAGCGGGCCGGGACGCCGGTAAATGTACTGGTCGCCAAAGCTGAAAGCCACGAACAGCGGGTAGCCGGATGAGGCGTCGCGCGCGAGCAGCGCCAGATTGCGGCTCACGTCACGATTGTAGTCAGCGAGCTGGCGCTTGTATTCAGCCTGGAACAGAAAAGCGCTGGTGATCATCAACACAAAGACCAAGAGGAAAGCCAGCATGAGCCTGAGACTCATAAGCTGGTCGCGGATCTCCTTCTTGATGATTTCCCCGAGCATCGCGATTGCACCTCTAGATCGCTCTCACGTCCGTTCTCAACAAGGCGACGTGGGCAGCAAGAAAAAGCACGAGATTGAGACACAGCAGCAGGCCCGCCTCCGGAAGAGCAGAGGCGACTCGCTCAGCGAGGACGTCGGGCACAGCCTGCCAGTTGGGCAAATCATGCAAGTCCAGCGGCGGAACGGTATCCCAGCCCTGGCCAATCATCTCATCGACCGCCCGCTGCCCCCGCGCCGATTTCATGGCGTCCAGTTCCCGGGTCAAGGGAAGCCTGTCGACATCGGCGCGCGTAAAGTAGGCGGCGGAGAACAAGCCGCCCTTATCCTGCACGTACTGGATCAAATCCCGGCGATAGCGTCTGGTGTGATCCAGAAACCGCAGGAATCCCCCTTCATCCGTGCCGGCCAGGACGGACGCTGCGTGGTAGTAAACCCAGGCAGGGGATATGCGGGCGATGGCGCGCGCCAGTGAGGCTTGCGAAACCACATCAAGCTCGTATTCGCGGTACAGCGCGTGAATCTTTTCCGCATATTCCATGTCGAGCCGCAGACAGTACTTCAGACCTTCAAGCTCCCACAGCATTACTTCCCTGGGCGCGTAGTAGATCCGGATCGGATACGGGATGCCGCCCGTATAGACCTCCCGGCCCTTGATGAATTCCCAGCGGTGGAGCGGTCTCGGGTGCTGGTCTGCATAAGCTTGCATGCGATCCCAAGCCTCGGCGTACAGGTTTCGAGCGCGATCATCCACCACGGACCTGGATTCAATCGGCCGGAGGTTGTAAGCGAGGTGCGCCGCAACGTGGGGAAGCAATATCACGAAGAAGACCCAAAAGAAGAGAACCATGACCAGGGATGTGGACGACCTCCTGGTCACGATCGAAATGAACATCCCCGCAAGAAAGAGCGTCGAGATGTATAGCACTGAGAGCAGCACGATCCAGCCCAGGAGAGCCCAATCACTCCATGAAAGGGAAATCGAAGGGGAGAAATTCAGAATCAGGAGAGCGAGCCCCATCCCGATGAGACACACCGGCAGAATGGTCAGCATCCCGCCGAGATACTGCCCCGCCAGAATGACATGCCTGGGCACGGGATTGGCAAGGGCCTGAGCCAGAGTTCCCTGCTCGCGCTCGCCTGAAACCGCGTCGTAGGCGAATAGTAAAACGAGCAGGCCAAGGACAATTTGCACAATCGCAACCAGATCGATGGAATTGAGGGCGGCCATCAGCGGATTCTTTTCCGTCTGGCCGACGCTGATGGTCGGAATGCTCGTGTACGACACTTCCTCAGAGCCGGCAAAGCGCTTGTCGAAGCCTTCGCATAGCGGACTCAACAGAGACGGCCGCCGGTCAATCGTGACTGCCAGTTCAGAGTAGACTTTGGCTTTCTGGAGCTGCGCCGCGTGCTCGCTCACTGCCGAATTGAAGGCCGCCAGCCGCTCTTCGTAGTCGCGGGTCAAGATCACGGCGCTCAGCGAAAACAGGACCTGGCAGAGGATGAAGCCGATGACGAACTTGTAAGTGACGATGCTGGTAAGCAGTTGTTTTCGCGCGATCGTCCAAATCATTGGCAATTTCGACCTCCGACCTGGAATCAGAAGACAGAAGTCAGGGAACGGGCTAAAGCCCGTCCCCACTATACGTTGCTCTCAGAAATCTCCAGTGGGCACGGGCTTTAGCCCGTGCGCTTTTTCATGCGCTTGGGTGCGCCCTCGGCCCATGAAGGACTGCTTCGAACATGACTCGCTTCGTGCCCACTATTAGCTGTTTTTTCTTCTTACTCTTGACTTCTGCTCTTACCGCACATCGTAACGGGCCAGGGCGGCATACGTCAGGCTTGCCGAAAGCAGAAACCACGCGAGCAGAATTGCGAGATCGCTTCCCTGTAGGCTCCTGGCCACCCCTTCCTTGGGCATCCGAAACTCAGGGAGCTGCGCGGCATTGATAGGGCCGCGCATGCCCAGCGACACCCCGCCATTCGGGTATACGTCGCGGTAAAACTTGCTGAACAGCTCCTTTTGCAATGTTTCGCGGTAGCGGTCAGCTTCGGCCACAAAGAGATCTTCCGCATGAACTCCAGTCTCGGCCATCTCTGTGATGAAGCTCGCAAACGCACCCGCCGGTGACAGCCTCGCCAACGTCAGCCCCAATCGTTGCTGCGCGGCCTTGCTGCGGCGGTAATCTTCTTCGATCTTCCGGATCGTTTGCTCCACGCGCTCTTCGTAGGGAGCAACTATCGCACTGCGTTCCTGTTGCCAGTTTTCCCCTTCGACCTTCCTTCCCTTAGCATCCACAACCCGGGACTTATCCATCGCTTCCTGCAGCGCGTGTCCTTTCTCCAGTTCGATGCTGTTTTGAGCCTCCACCTTCTCCAACCAGGCGACCTGTCGGGATTTCACCGGATGCCAGAGCTGCGCGGCCAGTGAGGCAGTTCTCGGAAGCACCATGACGGCTGCGAGCCAGACAGCCAGGGAGAGAACGAGAGCCGAATAAGTTGACGAGACCAGGGATGAAACCAGGAGACCCAGAAGAAAGAACACGGCCATAAAGAGGAGTGACGCCCCAAGGATCCATGCGGTGCGCGCGATGAAATCTCCGCCGAAGACACCAAAGCCGGAAATGGCCAGAATCAAGATGCCCAGCAGGAAGGCCGTGATCAGCGGGATCGCCAGCGTGATGTAACCCCCGACGAGCTTTCCTGTGGCGAGGGCGGCGCGGCCGAGCCGGTTTGAAAGCATGGTGCGCAACGTGCCGTTTTCCTTTTCCCGCGTAATCGCATCGAAAGAGAGGAGGACGGCAAACAGGCTGAAGATGAACTGGACCACAAACAGGTAGTCGATGCTGCCGAACAGGCCGGCCGAGGACTGCACGTCGAGCGGCGCCCCATATTCCACGCTGTTCTTGCCCACTACCAGATGGCGTGGGTGTGTCCCTTCAAAGCCAGCGCTGAAAATGGACGTCGGTGAAGGCAGCCAGTAAACGTCGATCGTGAAGTTCGGCGTGGTGAAGATCTGCGCCGCGCGCAGCTTGCGCAGGTAGTCGTTGTTGTTCTTCACGATCTGCTGCTGGTCGTTCAGCCGGGAAAGGTAAGCGCGGTAGTTCGTGTAAAGCGAGGATGGGATGAAAACCACCGCCAGCAGCAGCAAGAGCATGAAGCGCAGGCTCAGCAGATTTTCTCTGATCTCTTTTAGCGCGATGACCCCAACCATTCCAATCACCTCACGTCATAGCGGGAAAACGCGACAAAACCACCCAGCACAAAAAGCGCCATGGCCGCAATCAAGAGCCCGATCGATGGCAAGGAACGGGTCACGACCGCCAACGTATCGTGTCGGGGTGGCGTGAATTGCGGCAGCTCCGATAGCATCGGCGGCTTGCGCCTTTCCGTGGTAAACGCGGCCCCTCCGTTTGCGATCGTGATGGTAGGCGGGTCTTCAAACAATACGCTGTTGAGACTGCTCTGCTGGCGATAGGCGGCTTCAAACCAGGCAGCCCGTTGGGCGTCGCCCGTGCCGACAAGGTCCGTGGCCGCGTTCGCGAAGGCCGCAGCCGGACTCACTGCCATGATGCCGCGAGTGAGGGAATTCTGGAGTGTCTCGCGCCGCTCAGCTTCGCGGTCCAACTCCGACATCAGCTGTCTTCTCTTGTTGAGGTAGCCGATCAGGATGGGAGCGATTCGGCGGTCAATGGCATCCTTGTGTTCGTTGTACTTCGTGCTATATGCCGAGCCTTCCGGCACGCCGGTGATCTCGCGGTACACCGTCCCCATGTCCTGTTGAGCCTGACTTCGAATGTCGTCGTCTAGAGACCGCTTGCGGGTCTGAAGGGAGTTGGCGGGGATGGTCGGATGGATGGCCTTTCCAATGAGGCTGGCTGTGGGAGGAACGGCAAAAACGGCGAGCACCCAAACGACCAGCAGCACCACCAGCGAGGTCTTCTGCGAGCGCGACATAGCTGAAATAAACAGACCCAAGCTATAGAAACAAAGCAGGTAAGCCGCCGATGTGAGGCCCAGCAAGCCGAGTTTTGCGAGATCATCCCGACGCACCAAATCGACGCCCATCAGCTGTGAGCTGAGCAGTGCCAGGAGGAAAGCGGCTGTCAGGGAAAGCAGAAGCGTGACAGCACCGCCCGTGAGCTTTCCTGTGAGCACGGCCGATCGCGACACGGGCTGGCTGAGGACGGCGCGCAAAGTGCCTAGTTCCTTTTCGCCAGAGATCGCATCGAAAGCCAGCAGGATCGCAAGCAGACCGAGAGCGACCCGCACCAGGAACTCCAGGTCGAGTTGACCCAATATATCCGCTAGCTTCTGAGGCTGAGCCGCTGCCGGCCCGGGGACCGTGCCCGTGGCCAAGTAGTCCCAGTATTGCGGCATGGCGCCATCTAATCCACGCACCAGAACACTCAGAGGCTCCGGCAGCCGGATAGTGCGAAGCGCAATCAGCTCATCCTGCCGTGCCCAGGGAATGTCGTACCCTCTGATTACCTTGTCTTTGACCACCATCCCTTCGGGTCCGGAAACGACGGCTTGCTGCTCGGCAACCAACCGCTGGGCGTTTTCCAGACGCGCCTTGAAATCACGCGTCCCTACATAAATGGCCAGCGGCGTAAGCCCGAGCACCAGTACGACAATTAACAAGAAGCGCAAGCTCATCAGCTGCTCGGTCAGCTCACGCATCGCAACCATCCTTGCTACATGCGTTGCGGAGGGAGCACTCATCTGATGGATGTCGGCCGCTTCGTAAGATAATCCGGCGCTCGGAGGCATATTTTTACCTCACGTCATACTTGAGAAAGGCTACCGTTGTCGCTGCAAAAATCAGCACGGCGTATCCAAACATAAGGCCCATGTCGGGAAGCCTGCCGGCGAGGGTGACGGCCGTGCGTGGAAATGTCATGCCGAAGCGGGGAAGTTCCTTCGGCCGGTCGTTTCCGGGGATGTTCCCGCTGAAGCCCCAACTGCCGTGCTCCTCGGTGATGCGGTCGACGTACATCTTGCTGAAGATCAACCGGTCGATTGTGGCGTACTGCATCCGTGCCAGGTCCAGGAATCTGATCTTCACGTCCTCGCCGGTATCGGCCACATCCGTCATCAAATAACTCAGAATCGCAGCTGGCGAGAGGCGGGACAAGCTCCGCGCCAGATCCAGTTGAGCCTGCTTCTTCCGCTGCTGGTTTTCCTCGAGCTTCGACACCTCCGCCCTCAGCCTGGCCTCGAACGGCTGCGCGATTTCATTTCGCTTCTTCATGAACTCGGGGTCGTCAGAATCAAACAGATATCGCTGGCTCATGCCCTTCTGCCTGGCTTTTTCAAAGAAGAGCTGCTTGAGAGCATTCCCTTTCTCTTTTTGGATGCTGTCGGTCAGGAGTTGTTCGCGCATGAGCACAACCGAGTCGTCATCGACAGGGAGGATCACTTTCGCGGCCATAACGCTCAGGCGCGGCACTGCAAGCACGAGCACGACCCATAGGAGCATGAGCATGATCAGCGAGGTTTTTGACTGGTGCGTGAGAGTGGAGAGCAGCAGGCCCAGCAAAAAGAAAACGCCCACATAGATCACCGCGAGGCCGAGGAGGAGCACGATCCTGCTCAAGATCTCGCCTGCAAACACGGGGTACCCGCTGACAGCGAGAATAGCCAGGCCGATTCCGAATGATAGGAGGAAAGGGGCGACCAGGACTAGCATTCCTCCTACGAATTTCCCGAGAAGAATGCGGTAGCGCGGCAGCGGGTTGGCGAAACAGAGTTTCAGCGTGCCCGATTCCTTTTCGCCTGAAACCGAGTCGAAAGCGAACAGGAGAGCCACCAGGCTCAGGACCGTCTGGACGACAAACATGAAATCGATCTTGCCGAATATTTCATAAATCGGATCGCCGTAGCTCCTCGCAGTGCCGAAAACGATACGGTTGTCCTGGTGCGAAAATGCAAAATCCTTGGGCAGGCTGGTCTCAATCCCGTTGGCGAAAACGGAGAGCGGCGAAGGCTGTCGGATGCCGCCGTATTCGTCCCGGCTCCCGCCGCTCAAAGCCGCCTGGGCCTTGAGTTCTTCGTTGTAATCAGCCGACCAGCGGCGATAGGTCTCGAAATTGACGTAGAAGCTTAGCGGAATCAGCAAGACACAAAGCGCTGTCAGCACGACGAAGCGAATCGAAACCAAATAATCAAGGATTTCCTTCTTAAGCAGCGAGGTATACATTTCAGATGCTCATGCGAAGATCAGACCGCGAAGACCTCGAAGACCTCAAAGGAATCACTTCAAATCTTCGAGGTCTTAGGGATCTTTGTGGTTTGCTTTATCCTCTTTCGATTCGGGGCCCAGGCCGCCCCGCATGTAATCGAGATAGAGGCGTTCGAGGTTTTCGTACTCGAGCTCTTCGCGAGTTCGCTCCATCACCTTGCGCCCTTCCTTCATGATCCCCACACGATCCGCGACTTCCTTGGCTCGGAAAATGTCATGCGTGGATATGAGAATGGCTTTCCCCTGCCGTTTCAGGTCCATGAGCGTTTCAAGGAACTCCGCTGCCGCTTTGGGGTCGAGCCCTGCTGTAGGCTCGTCGAGCAGCAGAGCAGGAGCGTCCTTGATCATGGCGATGGCAATGCCCAGCTTTTGCCGCATCCCCTTGCTGAATTCCTTCAGCCGCTGTTCGAAAGATCGCTCGGGCAGGCCGACCTCGCGCATGACGCGATAGTAGTCGTCCTTCTTGAGGTTTCTCTTGCCCCCAAGCTTGGCGAAAAAATCGAGGTTTTGGCGCGCCGTAAAGTTGCCGTAGAGCATTACATTTTCGGAGAGGTAGGCGACATACTTCTTTGCCTCGAGCGGATCCTTTACGACATTGATATCATTCAAGAACGCCTCACCGCTCGTGGGCTCGATAAAGTTCAAAAACAGGTTGATCGTGGTTGTCTTGCCGGCGCCGTTCGCGCCCAGAAGACAATAGATCTCACCCGGATTCACCTTCAGGTTCAGCGCATCCAGTGCCAGGATGCCGTCTTCGTAACGCTTGCTCAAGTTTTTGGATTCGATCATAGTTCATCCTTTCAAAGCTTCTTACCGCAGAGTTTGCAAAGAATGCTGAAAAACGTTTCCCGAACGCTCCGCCGCTGCTAAGCTATGGCACTCCGGTTCAGCCACGCAATGCCGGAGAGGAGAAAAATCAGCGCGATCAGAATCTCCATCGATACGTCGAACAAAACCGTCCCGGTTGCGACGGCTCCTCTTGCCTTCCTGGCCAATGTCATGGGAGGAGCCTTCAGGCTCTTCACGTTCTCGCCGGCCACCGATGCCGCAATCCGTGCCACATCTTTGACCCAGGATTCAAAGCCTCCGAAGCCGTTTCCCAATATCTCCACAAACAGTTCATTGGCAATGCCGTTGGGCGAGAACCTGGAGAGATACATGCCCAGCCGGGCCTGCTTGAAGCGCGTGTTTATCTGATCATCGTAGATCTGCGCCGAACGCCCCGTGAAGGGCGCTCTGGATACTTGTATCAGGTGCGTTTCGATATCGGTCCTGATGGGATTGGCGTATTGAGCAGCCAGCCGCGCGCCGTTTGGAATCGCGATGGCAAACAACACCCAGAAACACAAGGACAAATACAGACTGACATTCGAGCTGCGGCACACGCAGGACCCCAGGATGCTGATCGAAAGATAGACAAGCAGAACAAGCCAGGCCCCCATACACCACGCTGCCAGGTTCAGGAGGTTCGCGCCCGTCAGGATGCCATCGATCCCGGTGCTGACCAGGAGCGTGCCCAGGCCCGCGCTGAGCAGCAGCGAAATCAGCAGCAGCGCAGCGTTCGCTGCCGCCTTGCCGGTAACGACACGCCAGCGACTTATGGCGTTGGACAAGACCAGTTTGAGCGTACCGCTCTCCCTCTCGCCGGTAATGGAATCGTATCCAAGCATTATGGAGCAGAAGCTGAGGACAAATAATACTGCGAAACTCCAATCAAAGTGCAGAAATCTTGGCAGCGCAAAGTTGTAATTCATGCCGTATGAGTATCTTAGCAGGGACGGGTCGTTCACGGAAAACATGATGATCTCCGGCAGGCTGCGATCTTCGGGGCCTACGAAGCCAAGCTTGTCAGGCGGCCTCATGACCTGAAAGAAATGCGCATATAAGAAGTCGGCTTCGCGGGACCGTACCAGCCGCTCCTGCTCCAGATTGCGGATCTGGTCATACGAGCGCATCTGTCTGTCATATCCATAAGTGAAGATCCAGCAGGCGAAACCGAAGAGCAGAACGTTGGCCAGCACAAAGATGAGCCAGCGAGCGCCGAGCATATGGCAGCGCACTTCCTTGGTGATTATATCCAGCATAGCCTCACCTGGGATCAACCTTCGCAAAGATCACGATGGTCAAAAACAGCGCCAGCAGATTCTCGCATATCAGGGCAAACCAAGCATGGAACACGGAAGGCCGGTAGCCGCCGTGCACCATTGGGACCAACCATACGGTCGAGCTGCCGGGCGGCTGTGGCTTGGGCCTGATCAGAAAATAGTCTCTTGATACGTAGTTCGCCGTGCTCTCAAGAGAGCGAAAATATGTTTCTTTCATGTCGCCAATCTTTGCCACCGTTTGCGCATAGGACTCGATGTCGGTCCCGCTCAGCTGGCTCGTCAGCAGGTTATAGGAATTAAAGGGAGAAAACAGTGTGCTTCTTTCGATGCTCTCCGTCTGGCGCACCAGCTTTTGAAATTCGCCGATCTGCACCTCGTAAATACTGCGCCCGATCTGTTTATCAGCGTCCATGTATCGGCGCAGGCGCCCCTCGATGGCTGCGAGGTCCTGCTCATCATTGGATCTGACCGAAAGCGAGCCGTCAGAACCATACCGGACCTTGCCAACGCCGACGTAGCGAGCAGCATATTCAGGCAAGCAGGCCATATCCTTTTCCATGACTCGGGCGAAGTTGACATCGGCGACAGATCCCGCAAGCTCTTGAGCATTCCGGATCAGCCGGCCGTATAACGAAAACAGATTTTGATACACCTCGTATTGAGAGACATAGCGAGATGCGCGCGTCAGGACCTGAGGAACCGCAGCAGGCAGGATGATGACAATCAGCAGCCAGGTGGCGAGCGCAAACGTCAAGGCCCAGGCGGAATTCAACAATAACGCCGACAGAAAAATGCCGATCAGGAAGAACAGGAAAACCCACAAAAGGTTGACGCCGAAATACTGCAGCATCATCACGCCAAACCCTTGAGGCAAAGCGACCTTCCAAAGCCGCAGTGTCAGCACGATCAGCAGGTGCGTGTAAGCAAGCAACGCCGAGAGTGCGAAGAAACCCGCGACCATCTTGCCAAGGATCACGTGTCTTCGTGGAATGGGATTCGCGCACAGCAGCCGCAGCGTTCCGTTTTCCCTTTCGCCCGAAACCAGCGAGAATGAAACGGCGATAGCAATGAGAGGAAATATCACTTGAAACAACAATCGCGCATCCGAAAAGGCAAAACTGTTTTGCGTCGGCGACTCGATAAATTGGCGGGCGTTCGGAACCGGATCATCACGCCGGGACAACACAAAATCGCGCCGCAGCTCAGGCATCACGCCGGCGTTGAAGATCTGGCGCAGGTCCGGCTCGATCAGGGCGCGTACCTTGATATAGGAATAGGGTGCGTTGGGAGCGAGACTGACGGCAAAAGCCGTGGCCACTCGCGCCGTCTGGTCGACCTGGGCTTTATGGTTTTGTACCAGCCCGGATACCAGCAGCGGCGTCACGACCGTCAGCAGAATCAAGCCGGCGTGCAGCCTGCCGCTGTGGATGTGCTCAAACAGTTCCTTTTTCAGAATGTCCCCTACGGCTTTCACGCTCAACCCCGCATATTCATCGCTGGCAACTGTGTGGGCCGCCGTGAAAGGTCGGGAGAGATCAGTAGGGGGCTCGCAAGCTCGCCCGGGGCTGATTTCTTCCTGCCCCTCCGGGGCACGTAGTTGCACATCATAGTTCCTGGACGGCCAGGCAGTTGCCATCGCTGAATGAAAGGCCCTGCAATGTTCATGGGTTCACACTCAATCGGTAGACCGAAACGATGCACTTGCCGTCGATAATGCGGTCCTGGTCGCAAAAGTAGAGATTGTCCTGGTCGTCGGCTCCGACGAAGAAGCCTTCTACAGGCCTGCCTCCGATGAACTTTCCCGAGGTTGTATATAGATCTATCTGACTGGGTCTTTCAGGAGGATCATCATTCCTCTCGAAGATCACAAGAGTCCCGGACTTCCTCAGATATGCCATGGGCCCGAACTTGGTAAAGGTCCTGAGCCATTGTCTCTGCCCTTCCGGATCTCTGGGACTGCTCCCAAGGCTCGGAGAAAAAGGCCGGAAAAAAGCGCTGTGAAAGAGTTGTTGCCGATTCAGCAGCACGCCGTCAGGAGAATATTGGCTGAGAATCCCGTCAATCTCATCCGCCGCAAATATGTTTCCCTGAGGATCCAGGGCAATGCATGGGTATGAGTAGGATTTGGACTGCGCGGCGTTCGGCGCCGCCTCATGAAAGGATTTCACATGCCTGCCATTCTCGAACACGTGCAAACAGCGCCCTCTACTTTCTTTGTCAAACGAAAGGCCGCTCAGGATGACGCGGCCCTTGGAATCCGCTCGAATCCAGTGGGGACCAATGTACGGATTGCGCAACAGCTCGAAGTGGTCTTCAGGCTTGTCGGGATTCAGGCTCAGCAGCAGGCCGCGATTGACTACGTAGAGAGTGCGACCGGCATAGTCGCTGAACACGGGATTCCAATCTGGAATCCCGATGTCTGCGCCCTGGACACGCTTCAGAAGGGCGCCATTCTTGTCGAATTGTCTGAGAAGCCGGGCTCGAATGTCGCACTGGTAGAAAGTGCCATCTTCCAGAAAGGAGAGGTCCCAGAGCCATTGCATCGGTATCTCGGCATCCTCGAGCACAAGCTTGCGGCTGAATTCGAGCTTGAAGTCTTTGAGTGCTTTCGGAGCAGCAGCCCGGTCGGGGGCTGTCGAAGAACAAGCGCAAAAAGCAAGAGGGAGAAGCAGCGCCACCTTCCGCTTGAAGCTGGTCATGAGTATGCCTCGCAAAAAGCCACACAGGAGCCGTGATCTATGGCTAGGTGCCCCGGGCAGCAAGGGATTAGCGCCGGGTCAGCTTCACGCCGAAAATCACGATTCCGATCACAATCGCCAGGAGGCCGCCCACCAGTGCGGCGGTGCCCCAGACGTTCGTCTGAGCCTTGACGCTCACGCGGTAGATCTTGTCTTCCGACGGCACCTGCCGGTTGTAAGCGTAGCTCTCGGTCTTGATTCTCACTTCATAGTCGCCCACCTGCACGTCCTGCGGGGGCACGATGCGCAGCTTCACGTTGGTTTCCCGATTGATCTCGAGCGCGGGAACGATGTCCGGCATCAGCAAAGCGCGCCAGTTCAGCGGGTACTCGGCGGTAAGCTTGATGTTGTCGAGCCGCCGCGTACCGGTGTTGCGAATCGTGATATTCGTCTCCACCGTGTCACCCGTCTGGATCTCCGAGTACAGACTTGCGGCTGATGCTTCAATCTTGCCCACGCCGCGAGGGATGACGACCAGATGCGCGCGGCCGGCGCGGCTTTGTTCGATCTCCGCGGGAGAATAGCTCCGTTCCTGCCGGAAGTGCTGCGTCTGCGTCTGATCCATCGCCAGGGCCCAGAATTCGAGCGCCTGGTCGACCGTCACCTGCGCGTCGGCGCGTTCCGGCAGAAAGAGGCGCAATCCAAGCGTCTGCTGCGTGACGCCGGCTGGGAAATTCAGCTGCGACAGCCGCGCCTGGCTGGCCGGATCCACGAAGCTGTAGCTGATCTGGTGCGGCAGGTTGACCGCCTTCAACTGGAACTGTCTTACGTCCACTGATGAGCGTTCGAACTTCAGGTCGAAGGTCGCCTGCGAGCCCAGGTCTGCCTCCTGGGAAACCTGCATCGGGGAAATGTTGACGACGTTTTCAGTCTCGGCCTGCTCGAGCTGAACAACGTTCTCCTGATTCTGCCCCTTATAGCTCGATGCCACCACGACACTGTTCACGTCGCGGAGCAACTGGAATTCCATGCTTTTGGATTCGCCGTACTTCAGCTCGGGAATGTGTACCTCATAGGGAAGCGCAATGGTGGTCCCGCGCGCCGCCGGCTCGTTGCCGGTGCCGGGGCTCGCGGCTTCTCCCGTAGCCCGAAGCGAGATGAAGATGTCGCGCACGTCCTGAGTGCGGAGCGATTCGGGGATCGGGTCGGCGCCTTCAAAGTTGTTGAGCAACTTGAATTGCGAATCGTCGAACGTGGGCGTCAGGTTTTCGACGGTCAGGCTCACGAATTTGCGGCCGTCTTTGCTCTGGTGCTTGACCGCCTGCCTCACGGTGAGGCGGGGCTGCAGACCCAGCAGTGATAGCACAGCTTCCTGGTAGTTCAGCTGTGCCGTCTCGACCGCAGTCCGGGCGTGGTCAAGCTCTGTCTGCGGCACCAGTCCTTGTTTGCACAGTTCCAGCGTGCGCGCGAGCGTCACACGCGTTGCGGCAAGTTCGATCTGCCGCCTGCGCACGTCGAGAAATCTGCGCTGCTCATCCGAAATGGATCCTTGCGGTTGCGCCGGCACAATCGGCTGAGGAAAACAAGCCAGGAGACACAAGCACTCCACTGCTACTGCAAACAGTATTCGTCTCATAACCTTGCTCTTTGCAAATGTCATGCCAATCCGGCAATCGCAACTGGTCCGCTTGTATCAGTAACATAGGACGCTACATGCAGCAAAAAAGTTGCCGAGATTCTGCGCCATGCTGAGGTCCCTGTTACTCGGCACGGGTAAGTCGTTGCCCATCCCACAGGAATTCAGAAGTTGGTAGCCAGAAGAGAGATGTCAGGGGTTTCACTCGTCAACACGGGTGCGCGGCGAGAGTTCTACCAGCCAGGCGGCGAGCAGCGGAATGAGAATTTCGTGGTGACCGGTGAGTGGAATGCCCACACCCCCCTTTTTGACGGGCCTCTTGAGGACGTTCTCCCGCGGCCGGTAGTGCTGGAAGAAGTCAAGGTTGGCGGTGGTGAAATCCTGGAGCGCATTGCCGCAGTTGCGCACCAGGGTCAGGCATTTCAAAAAGACCTCAGGCAGCGTCACGGCCGAGCCGCAGTTCAAGTACACGCCGCCGCCGTTCAAGCCGGCGACCAAGCTCGCAAACAGCCGAAAATCGCGATGGGAACCTTCGCCCAAAGCCGACGGCAAGCAACTGGGGTGGTTGTGAATGATGTCTGCGCCGATGGTGACGTGGATGGTAACGGGAATGGCGCGCAGGTAAGCTTGCACGAGCAAGCTGAATTCGCCGAAAGGCGGATTGAGGCCGCTGAGGTGACGACCCAGGGATTCCCCGATGCCAAGGCCGTCCCCTGCCCCTTCGTTGATCGCCTCATTGATGCCGCGCCCGGTCTCTTCCGCCATGCCGAAAGCTCCCTGGTCGAGCTGTGTTTCCACGTCCTCGCTGGTCGAGCCCACGACGGCGATCTCGAAGTCATGGATAAGTCCGGCACCGGTCATGGCAATGCCCGATACCAGCCCGCGGTCCATCAGGTCGATGAGAATCGGGCTCAGACCGGTCTTGATGACATGGCCGCCCAGTCCCCACAGGATCGGCTTGCCGACGCTGCGCGCCTGGACAATGGCCTGCGCCAGGCTGCGCAAACCCTGCGCCCCGAGGATATCGGGCAGGCCCTTCAGAAAGTCGGCGACCGACTCCCCTTTGACATGCGGACGTCCGAAGCTGCGCACATCCACTTTACTGGGGCGGTCCTTCAAAGGATAACTGCGGATGCCTTTCAGGTCGAAGGGCTCGACCGGGTACTTGGACATGTGGGCTACAGGCCTTTCAAGTTTTCATCGACCAACTCACACAGGATATGTCCGATCATGATGTGGACTTCCTGCACCCGTGCGGCCGATTTGTGCGGGACGTGAAGATGGTACTGGACCGCCGCTCCGAGCTTTCCGCCGTCGCTGCCGGTGAGGCCTACGGTAATCAGACCCATTTCCCGCGCCACCGCCGTGGCCTCGCATACGTTCGCCGAGTTGCCGCTGGTAGATATGGCAATGGCGACGTCACCCGACCGTGCGAGGGCCCGGATCTGGCGCGTAAAGACCTGCCCATACCCGTAGTCGTTGCCGACGGACGTCAGAATGGAAGTGTTTGTCGTGAGTGCGATGGCGGCCAGAGGACGGCGCTCGCGCGAGAACCGGCCCACCCACTCGGCGGCAATGTGTTGCGCATCTGCCGCGCTTCCGCCGTTGCCGAACAACAGCACCTTGTTGCCATTCTCCAGCGTCCTGCAGATCTCGCGTGCCACTGCGGCAACCTTTTCCTCGTTGGCCGCAAAAAATGACTCCTTGAGACGCAAGCCTTCAGCGACAGACTTTCGAATGCTCTCGATCATGCCGTCAAAGATCGGCCAGCGACCGCACCCAAGTCAAGAACTAAGTGACGAGTGACGAATGACGAGTGAAAAACGATGGTGAGCAATGCTTTTTTGGCTCATTTCGCCGTGGTGGCGGTTAGAAAGAGCATGAGCGCAGGAAGTTTAATAAACAGCACGAAACAGTTCGCTCTCGAGATAATACGCTTCGTGGGAGCATTGCCGAGTACGAAAACATGTAATGTTATCGGCAGTCAGTTGCTGCGAGCCGGGACATCGGTGGGGGCTAATTACCGTTCGAGCTGTCGCGCGAAATCCCTAGCCGACTTTACCGCGAAAATGAAAGTTGTCGAAGAAGAGTGCGATGAGTCGGTTTACTGGCTTGAACTGCTGGTTGAGGCTGGAGAAGTTAGGGCAGAGTTGGCCTCAGGTCTCATGTGTGAAGCAAGTCAGATCCTATCGATGACGGTTGCCTCCATCCGGACTGCGCGTTTGCATAAACCGTGACGCACATCGACCCTACACCACCGGAACTCGTCACTCGTCACTCGTCACCCGTCACTCGTCACCCGTCACTCGTCACTGTTCTTTGAGGATGCGCCGGAGGGCTCGGCCAGTGGCCGAAACTCTCGCCCTGGCCACTTCTTCGGGGGGACCGAGGGCGATAATCCTTCCGCCGCGTCCACCTCCTTCGGGACCGAGATCGATGATCCAATCCGCCATTTTGATGACGTCGAGGTTGTGCTCGATCACGATGACCGTATTGCCACGTTCGACCAAGCTGTTGAGGATGTCCAGGAGCTTCTTGACATCGTGGAAGTGCAGGCCTGTGGTGGGCTCATCCAGGATGTACAGTGTTTTGCCCGTGGCGCGCCGGCTGAGCTCGCGCGCCAGCTTCACTCTTTGCGCTTCGCCTCCTGAGAGTGTCGTGGCTGACTGGCCCAGCTTGACATAGCCGAGGCCAACGCTGTTCAGAGTTTGCAGTTTCTGCGCGATCACCGGTATGTTTTCCAAGAGCGGGTAGGCATCGCTGATGTTCATTTCCAGCAGATCGGCAATCGAATATCCCTTGTACTTGACGGCCAGTGTTTCGCGGTTGTAACGGTGGCCCTGGCAGGTTTCGCAGAGCACGTGCACCTCGGGCAGAAAGCTCATCTCGATCCGCCGCAATCCCTCGCCCTGGCAAGTTTCACACCGACCCCCTCGGACATTGAAGCTGAAGCGGCCGGGTCTGTATCCTCTCATGCGCGATTCAGGAAGCAGAGCAAACAGCTCACGGATATGGTTGAACAGTCCCGTATAGGTCGCCGGGTTGGAGCGCGGCGTCCTTCCGATGGGAGACTGGTCGATCTCGATGACCTTGTCCAGGTGTTCGACGCCGAGAATCTCATCATGCTCACCGGCATCGGCGAGCGCTCGATGCAGCTTGCGGGAAAGCGCCCTGTAGAGGATATCGTCCACGAGCGACGACTTTCCCGATCCGGAAACGCCCGTTACGCAAAGAAACAGCCCGAGCGGGAATTCGACGGTAAGATTCTTCAGGTTGTTGTGCCGGGCGCCCTTGACCACCAGGCGCTTGCCGTTGCCCGCCCGGCGGGTCCGGGGATAGTCAATGCACAACTCTCTGCTCAAGTATTTCCCGGTGAGCGAGTCCGGATGCTGCTGCACATGGTCCAGTGTTCCGGAGACGACGATCCTCCCTCCGGCGCTTCCGGCACCCGGACCGAGATCGACGATGTGGTCGGCGCGTCGTATCGTCTCCTCATCGTGCTCGACCACGATTATTGTGTTGCCGGCGTCCCTCAGCTCCGCCAGCGTGTCAAGCAGGCGCTTGTTGTCGCGTGCGTGCAACCCAATCGAGGGCTCGTCCAGGACGTAGAGTACTCCTCTCAGCCTCGACCCGATTTGCGTCGCCAGGCGAATGCGCTGCCCCTCTCCGCCGGAAAGCGTGGATACCGGGCGATCCAGGGCCAGGTAGCTCACGCCCACGGCCAGAAGGAACTCGATCCGCTCGTTGATCTCTTTTAGGACTTGTCCCGCGACCCTTTGCTCACGCGCCGTCAGTGTAAGCCGGCGGAACGCCTGGAGAGCTTTGTCCAGCGGCAGGCGAGCGAAATCGTCGATGCCCATTCCGCCCAGCTTGACGGCCCGGCTCTCGGGCCGCAGCCGGGCGCCTCCGCACGCCGGGCAAGCCCGGGCCGAAAACAGCGAGTCCACTTCCTCATGAAGGCGGGCATTTTCCTCGTCCTGACGCAATTCTTCTAGCCACCGTGCGATGCCGCGAAATTCTGTGGTGTAGCGATAGTCGCCATAAGTGAACGCAAGAGGTTCTGAACTGCCGAAAAAGTAGATCTTTTGAGCTTTGGCAGGCATCTGCTCGAATGGGGTAGCGCCGTCGCATTTGAAGTTTCTGGCCAGGGCGAGGAGCGAATCTCGCAGATAATTTGCGACTCTCTTATTCTCTGTCGGGAACTGAATGGCTGAGATGGACACGCTGGGATCGGGAATGACCTTGGTCGGATTGAGCACCATCTTGACGCCCATACCGTCGCATTCCGGGCAGGCACCGTACCTGGAGTTGAATGAAAAGGAGCGCGGTTCCAGCGTGGGGATGTTGACCCCGCATTTGATGCATGCCTGGCGCTCCGAGAACAGCTTCTCCTCCAGGTCGAGCGCCGCTACTGTCACCAGCCCCTCTGCCAGATCTATGGCTGCCTTCACGGACATCTCGAGCCGGCGGCGGATTCCGCGTCGGATCAGGACTCGGTCGACGACAACTTCGAGGGTGTGGGCGCGGGTCTTGGTGAGCTTGATTTCATCGCCTAGATCATAAATGCGGCCATCCACTCTGACCCGCACGTATCCCTTCTTGACGTACTTCTCGAAGAGCTTCTTGAACTCGCCTTTTCTTCCCCGCACCACCGGTGCCAGAATCATGACGCGCGTGTCTTCCGGGTAAGCGAGGATTGAGTCTACGATCTGATCCGACGTCTGGTGCGTGATCGCTTGCCCGCAGAGATAGCAATGCGGTTTGCCGATGGAGGCAAACAGCAGGCGCATGTAGTCGTAAATCTCAGTTACGGTGCCGACAGTCGAGCGCGGGCTGCGGCTGGTGGTCTTCTGTTCGATGCTGATAGCAGGAGACAGCCCTTCGACGCTGTCCACGTCCGGCTTCTCCATCTGCTCGAGGAATTGGCGGGCGAAAGCTGAGAGAGATTCGATATAGCGGCGCTGGCCCTCGGCATAGATCGTGTCGAATGCGAGGCTGGATTTTCCCGAGCCTGAGAGCCCGGTAATCACGGTCAGCTTCTGGCGAGGGATCTCCAGATCGATGTTCTTCAGGTTATGCTGGCGCGCGCCGCGCACGACAATGTTCTCTAGCATTGTCAGACCAAATTATCAATTTTACGTTCCGGATAGCGTGCCCGTCAATGTCGCCCCAAATTCGGGTGCAATCGGAAGTGGGAGTCAACTGCGCGCAAGTCGTCAGCTTCTGGCCAACGATTTTAGGCGAAAAACGAACCACGAAGACCTCCAAGACCTCTAAGAAACAAAGGCAGCGGGATTCGCTTCCACGACCCACACATGGGCCAGCGCTTCGCGCCCGGGCAAAGTCGCTGGCCGGAGGCCGCCCATGCGTGGGTCCGGAAGTGTATTCCGCCGAGCCCCGAATGAATAGACATAGCCTCAAGGACAAATTCTTGGAGGTCTTTGAGGTCTTTTCGGTTCGCATTATCGCGGCTGGCCTGTCGGGTCCGCAAAAACCGCCACTATCCGGCTCAACCTCGTGTCGCTCTGGATGGAGCCTGACTCCCACTCTTGATAGCACCCCAAATTGGGTGACAGTGTCTCATGCGCGATTCACGCACCCAAGTGCATGAAAATGGGCCCCGCGAGGCCGTAATCTGGTGAAGTAATGGTGTAACTCATCAATCAGCACGATATTTTCAAAGCAGGCGCCGAACTTCAACGTGCAGAGGTGCCGAGAACGACGAGATGGGATTGGACGAGCGTTTGCCGCCTCGAAGGGCGTGGAAACAGCAATTTGTTGGAGCAGGGTAAGCGGCCTATCACACCAGCACGCGCCGCAATCTGCTTCGGCGGCGAGCAGATCTCACCGGCTGGAGAAGCGCGGGAGACCTCCTGCGATTTCCAGCAATAACGGGATCGACGATTTCCCCGCAGAGAAGGCATACCAGCCCGGCAGCACGGCCCTGCGCACGTCTGTCGCGTAACTCAAAGGGGTACATCAAGCCGTTGCAACGTTGGCAATTCATAAGACCTCACCGATTCTCATTCCCACTCTTTAGGAAATGCGGACCAACCATCAGATATCGATTCGGCGCCTCCGCGCTCATCCACTGGCGGCTCAGCCAGGTACGGCCAAACAAGGTGGCCACACAAGTTGGGTGGAGTCTAACAACAGGTCTGGCGAGGAAAAACTAGGTTGATCCCTAGTTGGGGAAGGGGAAAATCCCGGGTAGATGAGACTCGGGAGAGCGGCCGAAAGACCTCAGCCCCATGGGTGAACAGCGATCTCGCAGATGCGAAAAAAAGCCCCGTTCGGGGATCAGGCTGGGCTATCATCTGGTCAGCCGGCAAAGCGAAAAACAGAGGAAAACAAGATGAAGGTGATCGGCGATCTTTGCATCGTTCCCCTCGGTGTCGGCGTGAGCCTCGGCCGTTACATTGCCGAGTGCGAACGCATTCTTACGAAGGCCGGAGTCAAGGTCAGGTTGCATGCCTACGGCACCAACATCGAGGGCGAGTGGGACGACGTCGTCGCAGCCATCAAGGAATGCCATCAGGCGCTGCACGCAATGGGAGTGCCACGAATCAGCTCTTCCATCAGATTGGGCACCAGGATCGACCGCGAGCAAACCATGGAAGACAAGATTCGGAGCGTCGAAGAGAAGCTGTCAGGCACGGGCGAACGTCCCCCCGACCAGCGGTGATGTTTTTGTCGTTAGCGTTTCCCGGCCGCCTTCAGCTGGGCTTCGCGCACTGTCTTGAATTCACCGCCGGCCTTCCACTCCGGATATCGGTCCGCCTGCGCCACTAGGAACCCGACGAGCCCGTAGAATTGCAGATCCTGGATCGCTCCGCTCATGTCCCAGTCGGGGCGCACAACATCCGCCGGCTGGTGATAGATATGCGCGGTGAATTCCGCCTTGATTTTCTGGCCGTAATCAGCAGGCTTGCCAACATAGTCGATGCCGCTCCCGCTGGCCAGGGCCGGGACTCCCAGCTTGGCAAAGGGGAAGTGGTCGGAGCGGTAATAGGAACCCTTTTCAGGGGTTGGATCAGGCCTGATGACACGCCCTTGATCGGCCGCGACTTGCTGCGCGTAATCATCCAGCTCCGAGTTCCCGAGACCGACGATGGTGACGTCATTGGTCCGCCCATATACGTTCAAAACATCCATGTTGATATCGGCAAGCGTCTCGGCCAGCGGGTAGATCGGATTCAGGGCATAGTACTGGGAACCAAGCAGCCCCTGCTCCTCGGCTGTTACGGCAAGGAAGAGAATGGAGCGTTTCGGTCGCGGCGACAGGCTGCCGAACATGCGTCCAAGCTCAATGAGGCCGCCGATGCCGATCGCATTGTCCTGCGCGCCATGGTAAATCTTCTCTCCGTTCACCTCGGGTCCGATGCCGAGGTGATCCCAATGAGCTGTGTAGACGACGTACTCGTCTTTCAGCTTGCGATCGCTGCCTTCAACCTTGCCGATGACGTTGCGTGACCGGATGGTGCGCAGTTTGTTGTGAAGCGCGATCGACACGCGGACTCCGAAGGGCACGGGCTTAAACTCGCGCGAGACCGCTTGCTTCTTGAGCGCGTCGAAATCCTTGCCTGCCATCGCGAACAGTTTCTTGGCCTGATCGAGGGAGACCCATCCTTCGACCGAGACGCGCGACATGTTCTTGTCCGGCGCAATGAGGTCGAACTGCTCGGTTGTCTTATTTTGCACCACTGAGAAGGGGTAGCCCGCCGGCTCGGTCTCATGAACGATGAGGACTCCGGCTGCGCCCATTTTGGCGCCGATTTCATACTTGTAAGTCCAGCGCCCGTAATAGGTCATTGCCCGGCCGCCGAAAACCTTCGGGTCGAGCTTGGTGGGATCGGCCGGGTCCGGGACAGGCGGATCGCCGACTAGCATGACGAGCGTCTTTCCCTTCACATCCGCGCCTTTGTAATCGTCCCAGGAAAATTCCGGGGCCTGCACCCCGTAACCCACAAAGATCAGTTCTGAATCATTAAGCTCGGCCGTGTCTGCGACGTGCTTGGTCCAGGCAACGAAATCGTCCTTGAACTTGAGCTTCTCTTCCCCGCTTCCCTTCTTGAAGGTCAAGGTCACGTTTGGGTCAGGCGTGATGCCGACGAGAGGCACATCTTGGATGTAAGTGTTGTCGGGGTTGCCTGGCTTCATCCCGGCCTTTCGAAACTCATTCACGATATAGGCGACCGTGAAATCCTCGCCTTTCGAGCCGGGGGCGCGGCCCTCGAATTCATCCGCGGAAAGCACCTTGGTGTGTTCAAGAACGGCGTTGCCATCAATTTCGGCAAATACCTGCGCGGGTGTCTTAGCCTGCGGGGGCGGGTTGGAACCTCCGCAGCTCGCCACAATCAGGGCGAGCCCCAACAAGACGAGTGCACGTGAGGCTGGCTTCATATAGGTCTCCTTCGTATGCCGCATAAGCTAGATGTTTTGCCGGGAGGTTGCAAGCAGTTTCCGGAACGGAGGCAACCATTCGGACACTGCATGCCAATCGTCCGAATGCCTTTGGAACCTCAAAGACCTCCAAGACCTCAAAGATCCTCTGATGACACACGATTGCGATGGATGGTGCGTCGGAAATAGGCTTTGGCTGCCACTCCTGGCGCGGGCATCGGGGACAAACGCGCAGAATAAGCTACCCCGGAGCCTGGAGCTTACGGTGAGATCGCCGGGCTTTCCCGTCGCACCCATCCCCATGCGCTTGTCCCCGATGCCCGCGTCAGGAGTGGATTCCGCAGCGCAGCTGCGGATTCGCCTCCGGCGCAGCCAAAGTCTCCTTAGCTCTTGGTTCCTTGAGGTCTTTGAGTCTTGGTGGTTCGTTTTTGGTATGCGACGGCATCGTTCCAAGGGGCGCGCACCACTATCTGAATTGCCAAGGAATGGTGAGCGGGATCGCTATCCGTTTCGCAATCGACAACAACCGCTGCGTACGTGACAGCGACCATGGCACCGACCGAGACGCCGATTCCGATTCTGTCCTTTGGGCACAGCATCAGGACGTTTTGAAGGCCGACGGGCAGAGCTTGTTGATTGAACATGCGGCGCAATTCGGGCGGCGAGCCGTGCACACCAAGCGTCCGTGCCAGATCAGCATGTTGCCGAAGTCCGTCCATTCCTTCCGAGGCGTCAATGCCATGAGATCATTCTCGATTTTGTCGCCGGAGTTATCTTTGTGTTGAGTCAGCTTGATTCGCTGGGAGAGTCGGATCACGTGGGTATCGACGACGATCCCTTCATTCTTGGCGAACGCGCCGCCGAGCACTACGTTGGCCGTCTTGCGGGCCACACCCGGCAGCGTCAGCAAATCTTCCATGTTGTCGGGCACCTTACCACCAAATTCTCTTGCGATCCTGGCCGCTGCGCCCAGCACCGACTTCGTTTTGTTGTGGTAGAAACCGGTCGACTTGATCTCGTTCTCAAACACCTTGGGGTCCGCAGCGGCGTAATCGGCGGCAGTAGGATACTTCTTGAACAGGTACTCGGTTACCACGTTGACGCGCTTGTCGGTGCACTGGGCCGACAGAATCGTCGCCACCAGCAGCTCCAGCGGGTTGCGGAAGTTCAGAGCTATGCGCGCGTTGGGATAGGTTTTCTTGAGGGCTTCGACGATCTTTGCGGCCCGGGCTTTTCGCTTGGCCAATGATTCAACGGGCATGATCCCACCTTTCCTTTGGAGGCAAGCGTTGGCGGTTTCATTCTTCTTTTGATTTTACTACGATAGAAATTGGTGACAGCCACCTTTTTTCGCCCGGGGTATCTCGATGGATGGATCAAAGGGCGGCTGAAAAAAGGTGGCGGTCACCAATTTCGCTACCAGTTGGTCATGTATAAGGAGAAAGAATCCTGGCTAACGAGCAGATTGTCGTTTCTCGTGGGTGGAAGGAGATTGCCCGCGCGCCGCTGCGGGGCCTGGTGATGGTCGTGGGTGCGTCCGATACAGGCAAGAGCACGTTCGCGCACTGGCTCTTCAAACAACTGTCGGCAAGCTCATCCACTCCGCTCGCGTTCCTGGACGGAGATCCGGGGCAAAGCATCTTGGGGCCTCCAACCACAATTACCCTGGCACTCGCACGAGCCGGGATGGCGCGCTTTCCGGGCAGCGGCCGCCGTTGGCGACGCTTCACAGGATCGACAACACCACGGAATCACGTGCCGCCGTTTCTGGTAAGCGTCGCGCGTCTAGTGGAGGTCGCCCGTAGCAGGAGGACCCGGACGATCGTCTACGACACAACCGGCTTGGTCGACCCTTATCAAGGAGGCGTGGCGCTTAAGCTGGCGAAGATTGATCTGCTGCGCCCCGACGTCTTGATCGCAATCCGGCAGCGGGACGAATTGGAGCCCCTGCTTGCGCCGCTGCGACGGAGCGCGCGCACTCGCATTGTGGAACTCGACACCTCGCCGGCGCTGCGGCCACGGAACATGGCCACGCGGCAGCGGCATCGTGCCTGCCGCTTTGCACGGCACTTCGCAGGAGCCGCGCTGCTGGAAGTGAATGTCACGCGGTTCCCGGTCTCCCCAGACGAGTTTCCAGGACCCAATCAACTCCTGGCCTTTGAGGATGCCGCCGGTTTCACCCTTGCCCTGGGCATTGCCACACGGAGCGACAAGACCGCGAAGACCGCCGCGATCCTGACCCCAATCCGGAGTCTCTCCGCCGTAGACGCGATTCGCCTCGCCGATATGACAGTGGACCCGGTCACCTTTCGCGACCAGATGCTTTGAGGCGGGGGAGGAGGACTGCCTGTCGGCTGCTGCCCCTTGAACCCGCGTCGGATCTGCGAGAACATTTGTCCGCCGCGCGCGAGATTGGACTGCGACCGTCGCGGGCTCCAAGGGCACGATCTTGAAGGAAATCAGTCTCAAGGCGAAATGACGGCGGCCGGTCAGCGTGTTTATAACTATGAGAATGGGAACATGACATTCCCGATCCGCGATTGCGGGTTTTGGATGCTAAGAGCTTTTTCCGTAGTTGGCCGGTGGAGCCCAGAATGTTAAAGGAGAAGATGCCTAACGGACGCGGGACGCTAAGAAAATACGAAGTAAAGAATCTCATCCTCTTTCTTTTCTTCATTCTGGCGTTGGGAGGCGTAGGTTCCTACGTATTTCAGACCTATAAAAACAAGAATAAGCCGCCTGAGAAACCATTCAACGACAAGGGCATAGTGAATGAGTTTGTTTCTCAGACCTCGAGTTCATGCTATTTCTATGTTGGGACCCAACTGAGCGAATCGCAACATAGTTATAGAAGTCGGCGCGATATTCCGGCCAATGATGACGGGTTCATCACGGGGTTATTCGCCATTCGGGGAGTAGTGTCGGTGACGGTGGATCCTGGGCTGGTCGTACTGCAAAAGGAACCCAAGGGGCATTGGGAGGAAATCCAGCCCGCGGCACGAATCATCATAAACGCCCATCTTCACATGCATCGATAGGCGCCGAAGATTCAGGAGTCGGAATCAAGCCGTATTGACATCCGAGCTCAGACATCCGATCCATACATTCTGGAAGCAAGGGCCTGAGATTTTGGTCTTTGCTTGAAATGTTCGATATTTCAGTTATAATGCAATTATGAAATAATGAGAACGCCTTGGGAGGAATGCGATGGCGAAGGAAGCGCCGGAACAGATCACACGCTACGCCGGCATGTTTGCCGCAATGGGGACCGAATCCCGGCTCCGTATCCTGCGGCTGCTTCTGTCGGCGCACCCGGAGGGCATGGTCGTGGGTGAGATACAGGCCGAGTTGGGCATTTCGCCCTCGAACCTGTCGCACCATCTGGAGAAGCTGAAAAACGAGGATCTGGTTGCGGTGAAGCGGGAGGGCACGTTCCTGCGGTACACGACCAACACGAAAGCTCTGCAGGAACTCTTGAGCTTCCTCTATGCCGAATGCTGTATGCGCTCGAAGGCAATCAAACCTGAGAAGATCATTCGAATCTACAGATAGGAGCATTCATGAGCACTGAGAACATCAAAGAAATAGTCAAAGAGAAATACGGACAGGCGGCCCTCAAAGTCGCCAATGCCAGCAAGAGCTCCTGCTGCGGGGGCGCTCCGGTAGATCAGCCCTGCGCCGATCCGATTACAGGCAATCTGTATGATGCCGCACAGGTGGAGCATCTGCCGGATGCTGCTGTGCAGGCGTCCCTTGGATGCGGAAACCCTACGGCGCTTGCGGAACTTAAGCCCGGTGAGGTAGTGCTCGACCTTGGATCGGGCGGCGGCATCGACGTTCTGCTTTCCGCCATACGGGTTGGCCCTACGGGGAAAGTCTACGGTCTGGATATGACCGATGAAATGCTGGCGCTTGCCGAAAAAAACAAACGCAAAGCCGGTGTCGACAACGTGGAGTTTCTAAAGGGCGAGATCGAAAACATCCCGCTCCCCGACAATTCCGTGGATGTCATCATATCGAACTGCGTGATCAACCTATCGGCCGACAAGAATCGGGTATTGTCGGAGGCATTCCGCGTCCTGAAGCCCGGCGACCGCTTTGCCGTTTCCGATGTTGTCACCAGAGGTGAGATCCCGCCGCAGATCCGCGAGAGCGTTCTGCTCTGGGTGGGATGTGTGGCCGGGGCATTGGAAGAGAACGAGTATCGGGCCAAGCTGACGGAGGCGGGTTTCGAGCAAGTGGCCATCGAGCCGACGCGCATCTATCGGACTGAGGATGCAATGTCGTTTTTCCTGGACAAGGGCATCGACGTCGAAGCCATGGGGCCGCAAGTGGACGGGAAATTCATGAGCGCATTCATCCAGGCCACCAAGCCATGAGTAATGACGAATGACGGGTGACGAATGAAGGACAGGCTCCGGCCGTAGGGTCTCAGATGCGTTTCATTTGCCATTCGTCACTGGAAAACGAGGGGCGCTAATCACGTCTCGGAAATTGCACAACCAATTGACACCAAAATTGTTCCCGCCACGTCGTCTGTCGTTGTTTCAAGGGGCCAAGGATTCAAGGGGTAAAGGGTCCGAAATGGATTCTCTTCCCTTTGCCCCTTGAGCCCTTTGCCCCTCTGCCCCTAAAGTTGGCGAGCGCAGCCAGCTGACTTGTTCGAGGTCGCCTTGCGTAACCATACATGCGGATGCGAACTGGGCGACGATTCTCTAGCCGGTTGCTAGGCCAGTTATAACCTCAAAAATAACGTGGACGCTCGTGCCTGACGACTCCCCGTGCATAACCCTGCGCATGCTATAATCGGCGCATGAACACAGAGTCTTTTCCTGGCGGAGATTTGATTCAATCTGGTATCGAAGACTTGGCCCGCGGCGTTGAGTCAATTCCGGCCCTTCTTGTCTCGATCGACGCTCCCCGGCTTCGCCGGCTGGGGTTTCACATCCCGAATCCAACCCTCACCTCCCCGGAACTGCGGCTTTACTCGCGACTGCAGCAGAGTGCCGGAGACGGGGCACACTCGCAATACAATGCCCTGATCCGGAGGCTGGTGAGTTTTGAACACGCGGCAGAATGCGCGGGGACACGGTAGCCCGGCACCATTTCCGTGGCGGAGAGGGGGGGATTCGAACCCCCGGTAAGGTTTCCCCTACACACGCTTTCCAAGCGTGCTCCTTAAGCCGCTCGGACACCTCTCCGGATTCAATGCGGACGCGCTAGCTCTTGTCCGAGAAGCGACGCCCGATTGTACGCCGCCGGCGCCGCAACCGCAAGCCTCCGGGTTCTCTCGCGTCAATTCGTGCATTCGTGTCCATGAGACAAGTCGAAGACGCGGGGGAAGTTCCCATTTGGCCGCTGGCTTCCTCTGACTCTCAGGTCGGCTACCGAGCCCAAGCGTAGGCTTCAACGCGCGGGTCCGCGCCGGCACACAGCACACCGGTTTTGAGATCCACGACGATGGCCGCATTCGAGCCCAGCGACCAGGCCCCGGATACGCGCAATTTGTGGCCCTTGGCGATGAGCCCATTCCTGACGGCTTCGGGGATCCTGGATTCCACGGACATGTCGCCGGGATACATCGTGTGCGGGAAGGGTGAAGCCGGGAAGCTCCGCGTCGACCACCGCGGCGCTTCGATTGCCTTCTGAACGTCCATGCCGAAGTCGATCACGTTCAGGAAAGTCTGGAGGGTGCGCATAATCTGATCGTCACCGCCGGGGCTGCCCAGAATCATGTGGGGTTGCCCATCTTTCATCACCAGGGTGCTCTGAAGCGTGCTGCGGGGTCGCTTTCCCGGCTCAAGCGCGTTGGCCTCGCCCGGCACCAGGGAGAAGTAATCGCCGCGGCAGTTGAAGATCAGTCCCGTGTCGGCCATCACCATGCCGGTCCCAAACGAGCTGTGCAGGCTCGGCTCAAAACTGATCATGTTGCGGTCTTTGTCGACTACGGCTATGTAACTGGTGTCACCCACGTGATCTGCCTCACCCTCGAGGCTGACATTCACCGGCCGATCCAGCGTGTTCGTTCCCTTCGTGAACTTCTCGGGATTTCCGGGCCGCAGCTCGAGCGAAGCCTTGTCAGGGTCGATGAGCTTGCGCCGTTCTGCGGCGTAATCCTTGGAGAGCAGTCCGCCGTAGGGAATCTTGATGAAATCCACGTCACCCAGGTATTTCTCGCGATCACCCATCGCGAGCTTCACTGCCTCAACACAGGTTTGCAGGTATTGGAGGCTGTTAAGGCCCATGGCCTTGAGGTCAAAGCCCTCCAGGATATTCAGGGCGAAAAGTTCTGCGGGTCCCTGGCTGGCCGATGCGTTCTTGTACACCTGGTAGCCCCGGTAGTCGATAGAGACCGGGTCCTCGACTTTAGCGGTATAGGCAGCAAGATCTTCATAACGGAACAAGCCGCCGTTCTCCTCGGAGAACTTTGCCAGGGTCTGAGCGATGTCTCCCTTATAGAACCGGTCGCGCGCCGCCTTTAGCGCTTCGTGACGCCCCTTGCCGGCGTTTTGCTTTTCGGCCTCGACGAGCTTCTCCAAGGTGCGCGCCAGGTCCGGGTTCTTGAAGATATCGCCCGGCTTCGGGGGATTGCCGTCAGGCAAATAAACCTTAACGCTGGAAGGGTACCTGCGAAGCTTCCTCGAACCGGCTATTGAGCCGGCCAGTGAGTTGCCGATCGGGAATCCGTTTTCCGCCATGTCGATAGCCTGTTCGAGAACTTGAGCAAAGCTCATCGTTCCCCAGCGGTCCAGCAGGATGTACCAGGCATCGACGACACCGGGGACGGTGCCAGACAATAGCCCGTCGTCAACAGGGATCCTTCCCCCATTGTTTTGCTTGTACCAATCGATGGTCGCGAGCTTTGGGGCCGTGCCTTCCGCATTGATCGACAATACCTTCTTCGTCCGTGCATCGTAGACCAGGATTTGCGCGTCGCTCCCTAAGCCGTTGAGCGCTGCGTCTGCGACTGCCAGGGCCGCCTGTCCGGCGACAACAGCGTCAAAGCCGTTCCCCCCGGCTTCGAGAATTCGCACCGCTGCCCGCGTGGCCTCGGCCTTCATCGAAGATACGGCATATTGACGTCCCCGAATCACCGGACGCATGGTGCGCGTGCTCTCCTGCTCTCCCTGAGCCAAACCATGGGTTGCAAAGAAAAGGCAGAGAAACAAGATCCCGCATAGCATCGTTATTGGTCTGCGCATAATACGCTCTCTCCTTTGAGACGAGCCCGATGTGATGCAGTCAATCTATTCGATGCCCAGCTTCTGCTGAATCTTCTCCAAGGAGATGCCTTTCGTCTCCGGCATAATGAAGATCACCCAGAGAAGTTGGCCCACGCAGCAGAGGGCGTAGAAGGCGAATGCGTGCCCGCCGGACCGGGCGGCGATCACCGGGAAAGTCCACGATATCAATGCCGCCATGACCCAGTGAGTAAAGGAGCCCAGCGCCTGGCCGCGCGCGCGGACACGGTTGGGGAAGACTTCGCCGATGAACACCCAGATGACCGCGCCCTGGCCGAACGCATGCGAGGCGATAAAGACAATAAAGCTGACCAGCACAAGCTTGCCGCCGGCTCCCGTGTAGAAGGAATAGGCAGCTGCGCTCAGGCTCACGATGTAGCCGACGGAGCCAACCAGCATCAACTTCCTGCGCCCGAATTGATCGATGACCGTCATTGCGGCGATGGTAAAGACCAGGTTGGTGAAGCCGATGATGACCGCTTGCAGCAAAGCGTCCGCTGATCCGTAGCCGCCCATCTCGAAAATGTGCTTCGTGTAGTAGATCAGGGCGTTGATCCCGGAGAGCTGATTGAATGCCGCGATAGCCACCGCCAGCATGATCGGCCTCAGATACTTCGCCTGGTAGAATGGTTCTTCAAGCGTGTGGTGCTGCGGGTCGAGCGAAACCTGGATGTCTTTGATCTCTTCTTCCACATTGCCTGTATCGGTGCCGCACAACTGCAAAACGGTACGGGCCTCCTCCACACGACTCTTGGCCACAAGCCAGCGGGGGCTTTGAGGCGTCAGGAAAAGCAGGAAGAAAAATGCCGCGGCCGGCACGGCCATCACGCTGAACATCCAGCGCCACTCGGTCGCTCCCAGCTGCAGGTTCCCGATGATGTAATTGGACAGGTATGCCAGCAGAATGCCGAGCACGATGTTGAACTGAGTGATGGCCACCAGGCGCCCGCGGTATTTCGCCGGTGAAATCTCGGCAATATAGAGCGGGGATACCACCGACGCGCCGCCAACCCCCAGGCCGCCGACGAACCGGAAGGCCAGTAAGAACCACCAGTTCCACGCCACGCCACAACCAATGGCGCCGATGAAGAATAAGAGGGCCATAGCGAAAAGAACGCCGCGCCGCCCGACGGCGTCCGCCGGCTTGCCCACCGCGATCGAGCCGATGATCGTCCCGATCAGCGCGCTGGCTACCGTGAAACCCAGCATGAAATCAGACAGAATAAATTCCCTTTTGAGCCAGTCGGTGGTGCCGGAGATTACGGCGGTGTCGAAGCCAAAAAGCAAGCCACCCAGGCCGGCCACGATCGCGCTGCGCACCAAAACTACACTGAGCTTCATCTTTGTCGCCTTTCGTCGTTCATCATTTAGGGTCACAATTTCGCCGGAGCGATCGATACGTTGCTTCGTGCTGCCGGGGGAGAATACCACCAATTTGAGCGTGGATCAGCCGGAATTGTGCCGGATAAAGGCCGATAGCAGAGACTGCAGGGGGGCCTGCGAAAGGATTTGACCGTCGCGCACCCTCTGCAATAAGCTCGCCCGTATATTTATGGGAGCCGGGCGTCTCGCCGGAAGATTTGGGGGCAGCAGCGGCATGCACACGGCGGTATCGGTTCCAGCACCGTGGTTTGCCGATCAATCTGGGCTGGCGCTGTTCGGCCACGTCAAGTATGGGTGAGGAAATCGAATGGCTAAGACAAAAGCAACGCAGCAACTGACTATCGGAATCGACATCGGCGGCACCAAGATCGCCGGAGGCCTGGTGACCGCAAAGGGGCGACTGGCCAAGTCTCTGGTGGTGCCGACCCTCGCCGATAAGGGCCTGGAAACCAGCCTGGGGCAGGTCTATCGTCTGATTGAGCGCATGATCCGGCTGGGCGGGGGCAAGGCCAACCTGCGGGGCATCGGGATCTGCGCTCCCGGCCCCCTGAATCCCAGGACTGGCGTGGTGCTCACACCACCCAACCTGCCAGGATGGCGCAACGTGCCGCTCGCTCGATTGGTCCGAGAGCGGTTCGCTTTGCCCGCCGTGGTGGAGAACGACGCGAACGCTGCCGGCCTGGCAGAGGTTCTTTTTGGCGCAGCCGTAGGTTGTCGCGACGCGTTCTACGTGACCGTCAGCACCGGCATCGGCACGGGCGTTATTATCGACAAGAAGATCTATCACGGGAAAAACGGCGTGGCCGGCGAAGGCGGTCACATTCCCATTGACTTCAAGAGTCCCTACGTCTGCGGCTGCGGCACGCGCGGATGTATTGAAGCGCTGGCCTCCGGCCCAGGCATGGCGCGCCGAGCCCGCGTCCTGCTGGAGCAGGAGCATGCCGCCCCGAGCCTTCTGCGCACCCTGACCAAAGGCGATCTCGGCAGGATTACCCCGAAGATGATCGCCGACGCTGCGCGTCGCGGCGACCGCATAGCCCAGTCGATTCTGGAGGACACGGCGTTTTACCTGGGCGTGTGGCTGGCAGGGATGGTTTCGCTCCTGGACCCCGAAGCGATCGTGATCGGCGGCGGTGTCTCGCAGATCGGGAAACCGCTCTTCGATAAGATCCGCGAGACGGTTCCCAAGTACACAATCAATCGAGCCTTCGTGCCCACTCTTCCCATCCTGCCCGCGAAACTTCAGGAGAATGTGGGCGTTTACGGCGCCGCGAGTCTTTTCCTTCCCGCGGCGGAGTGAGCCGGGCGAAGACCTCCAGGATCCCGACGGAACTGCTCTAGATTCTTCCAGGCCCTGGAGGTCTCTGCAGCTCCTTTGGACAGATGTGGCGCCACGCCCGGCGCGCCCTTGCACGGATGGACCAACGAGAGGTCGCACTACCTACTGTGCGCCATCCCGCCTGTATACGATCTTGCCTCCAGCGATCGTAAAATCCACCCTGTTTTTCATGATCTCTTCCTTCGGCATCGTGAAGAGATCTCTTTCAAATATCACCATGTCGGCAAAGTGCCCTGGCTTGAGCATGCCTTTGCGGTTTTCCATAAACTCCGCATAAGCGGACACCAGCGTGTATAGCTCGATCACCTTCTCCATCGTGAGGATCTGATCCGGGAACCAACCGGGACCCGGCTCGCCTTTGCGGTCCTTGCGAGTTACCGCGGCATACAGCCCCTCCAGCGGATCGAGTGGTTCGACCGAGTAGTCGGTGCCAAAGGCGAGATGTGCTCCGGCATCGATCAGCTTGTGCCACACGTAGGCACCTATTTCGCAGCGCTCGCGCCCGAGACGTTTTTCGGCGAAGCGCTTGTCTGTGATGCAGTGGGTAGGCTGCATTGAAGCGATGACCCCCAGTTGCGCAAACCTGGGGATGTCCTCCGCAGTCAATATCTGTGCGTGCTCGCTCCGGTGACGGCTGTCTCTCTTACCGTTGACCTGCTGCGCCTTTTGGTAAGCGTTCAGGATCCAATTGTTCGCCTTGTCTCCGATCGCGTGAATGCCGATCTGAAATCCTTTGGCATCGGCGGCAATAACCTTTCGTTCAAGCTCTTCATAGGACATTTGCGGCAGCCCGGTTTTGTCAGGTTCGTCGGCAAAAGGTTTGAAGAGCAGAGCTGTGCCCGAGCCAAGAGTCCCATCCATGATGCCTTTCAGGTATCCAAAACGGATCCAATCGCCCTCACGGGGATACTTCTTTCGCAGCTCATCGTAGCGCGCGAGCTGTTGGGCGTTGTCGGTAAGCTGTCCGCCAATGTAAACGCGAGCCGTCAGCTTTCCCTCATCCAGGAATTGCTGATAAATCTCGAAGTTGCCTCCCGGCGGGAGCTGGATCGAAGTCACTCCCAGCCGTGCAGCCATGTCGAAGGCCGCCTGCCAGCCTCGCATCGTCCGCGCGCGCTCTTCTTCAGGCGACCTCTGGACGCGGACCGCCCCGTATTTCAAGAGCCTTCGGGCCGACTCCTTGAAAATGCCCGTTGGCTCGCCGGTTTTCGGATCGCGCTGGATTTCGCCTCCGGGTGGGTCAGGCGTCTCTTTGGTAATGCCGGAATTCTTGATCACAAAGCTGTTGACGAGGACGGAGTGACCGTCCGCCCGGGTCAGGGCCACCGGATTGTTTGGTGCCACTTTGTCCAGCAGCTCCTTTGTAGGCCATTGCCGGTTATAGAACATCTCATGTTCCCATCTTCCACCCTGGATCAGCTCGCCCGGCTTTGCCGTGCGAACTTTCTCCGCCACTCGTTCCGTGATGATCTTTGGATCCGTGATGTAGCGCAGATCGATGTATTCAGGGTCCAGCGGACCGAAGTGCACATGGGCGTCATTGAATCCAGGAACAACGAGGCGTCCCTTGGCATCGATGACCCTGGTCTTCCCTTCTTTGATGTACTGCCCGACCAAACGGTTTGTCGTCACTGCAGTAATCTTGTCCCCTTTCACCGCGATCGCCTCTGCGCGTGGATTATCCTTGTCAATCGTGACAATCTTCGCGTTGCGGATGACAAGGTCGGCCGGTGACACGGCGCTACGCTCCTGTGTGAGACCGGGTGTAAGTACAAAGGTCACTAAAGCCAAAGCCATCATGATGGATCTAGATTTCATAGGCACCCCCTCTAAGGCAAGGTTTGATCCGGGAAGATCCCCCGGGCCGGACGGCCTGACATGCCGCTGCATGATACGCCCGATTGCGTGCCCGTGGCACGACTTTCTGTGCATTTTCACGATGTCCGTGGCAGAATACGTGCGTGAGCGACACCGTCCCGATTAAGCTAATCCCATTGGGCACCCGCATCGAAGTCGCGCGCGGCTCCGCCCTTGCCGACGTTCTGGCGGACTACGGCATGGAGTTTCCGTGCGGAGGCTCGGATCTGTGCGGTGGGTGCCGGGTTCGCGTCCTCGAGGGTGCGCTCCCCGCTCGGATCGAAGACAAATGTGTGTTCACCGAGGAAGAACTTGCGCAGGGCTGGCGCTTGGCGTGCCGCGCACGCGCCGAAACGCCGCTGACGCTGGAAGTCGGACAGTGGACCACGCCGGTTCTGGCCGACTTCACGCGGCTGGAAGGCGCCCGCCGCGTGGGTCTCGGCATCGCAGTCGATCTCGGGACGACCACGATCGCAGCGCAGTTGCTCGATCTGGCATCCGGCGAAGTGCTTGCGCTGCGCACGGCGCTGAATCCGCAGTGCGCGCACGGCGCGGACGTGATGAGCCGCGTGCTGTTCGCTCTGACCGACCGGAGCCTCACGGAGCTTATCCGAAAAACCGTCGGCGGCATGGTGACCGAATTGGCCCACGGCCGCTCTCCAGAGATCAGCGAGATCGTCCTGGTCGGAAACACCGTGATGCACCACCTGTTTTCCGGCATTGACGTCGAACCGCTCTCGCACGCGCCATTCGTGCCCAAGAACCAAAGCGAACAGCACTTCATGCCTAAACAGCTCGGCTGGCCCCTGCCGCCTTCCTGCCGGATCCGATTCCTTCGCTGCCTCGGGGGGTTCGTCGGTTCCGACATTCTGGCGGGCATTGTTGCCGTGAACTTTGCGGCGGGCGCGGACTTGCACGCACTCATCGATCTCGGCACAAACGGGGAAATCGTCCTGGGTAACCGGGATCGAATCCTCTGTGCTTCCACGGCGGCCGGGCCGGCGTTCGAAGCAGCTTCGATCCGGATGGGAATGCGCGCCGCGAGCGGCGCCATCTCCCGTGTCTTTCTCCGCGATGCCGTACTCGAATGCCACGTGATCGGCAACGCTCCGCCCCGCGGCATTTGCGGCAGCGGACTCGTGGACGCTGTGGCAACAGGGCTTGACATGGGCGCCGTTCTCCCCAGCGGACAACTTGCGAACGGCGCCCGTGAGTTCCCAATTGACGGGCCCGTAACGCTGGCACAAGCGGACATCAGGGAACTGCAACTGGCGAAAGCCGCAATCGCCTCCGGAATGCGCCTCTTGCTCGAGCGCTGGGGAGCTGCGCACGACGACATCGAGGTTGTGCACATCTCTGGAGCATTTGGAAATTACGTCCGGATCGAAAGCGCCGTTCGAACCGGCCTGCTCGAGATCGCGCCGTGCAGGATCGAAGCTGCGGGGAATACGGCCCTGCGCGGTGCGAAGATGGTGCTGCTTTCTCCGGACCTCGACTTCCCAGGCCCGATCGAACACATCCCGCTTGCGTCCGAGCCGGGATTTCAAGATACCTTCGTCGCTTGTCTCCAGTTCCCCGAGATGTGAAGCCGGGTCAGAAGTTCGTTGACAGTATCCCGTGCGCGATTCGCGCACCCAAGCGCATGAAAAAGCGCACGGGCTGAAGCCCGTGCCCACTTGAGATCTCTGAGAGTAACGTACAGTGGGGATGGGCTTTAGCCCGTCAATTTCTCACTCCCACTCGATGGTGCCGGGGGGCTTTGATGTGAGGTCAAGACACAATGCGGAGACGCCGTCCAGCGAGAGGATGCTTTCGCGCAGTTCTTCAATGAGCGCCTCGGGCAATGGCGCCGGCGCAGCGGTCATGGCGCGCTCGGAGTACACCGGCCGCACGACCACGAGCTCCCGGCCGTGTCCGTCGACGGACATCGGCAGGAGGCATATCGGGCACTGCCAGATCTCGTGGTAAAGGCTGTGGCGACGCAAGCCTTCCATCACCCGATCGTCAGCCTCCCTCAGCAGGTCAAGTCGCGCGCGCGTCACGGTCGCGGGCAGGAGCGCGAACGAAGAGGGACGCGTGTCCGCAAGGTTCCAAACGCAGCGGTTGATGCCCGGAACTTCCCGGAAGAGCATGCCTGCCAATTCGACGAGTTCCTGCCATGGAAGCGCCCCGCTCAGCATTACCGGGTGCTCGTAGGACCGCAGGTCGGCTTTCACTCCGACGGAACGGATCGGCAGCACGCGCCCCTCAAGCCCGAGCGGGCGGACCCGCTGCTGGATTTGCGATTCCAGGCCACCATAATCGATGGCGTCGGGCTCGCCGTCCGAGCACAGCAGACGCACACCCAGCCCGGGGCCCGGGAAGGGATGCTTCCAGACCAGATCATGCTCGAGGCCCAGAAGCTCCCCCAGTTCGCGAACCTCAGTCTTGTACAGCTCCGCCAGTGGTTCGATAACCCGACCCTTCGCGATCATCTCCTGAATAACGGGCACGCGATTGTGATGCGTCTTGATGACGTCGGCGCGTTTTGTGCCGCCGGTTTCGATCGTGTCGGGATAAATCGTCCCCTGACCCAGGAGGTGATTCTCGATCCCAAGATTGTGCGCCTCGCGCTCGAAAACTTCGATAAACGTGTCTCCTATGATCCGGCGCTTTTTCTCGGGCTCAACCACGCCTGACAGCGCGGCGAGAAAATCCGCAGACGCGTCGACGAAATGGAGATTCCGTCCGAGGCTCATTTCGCCGAACCGGTGTATGACCTCGCGGCTTTCGTTTTTGCGCATCAGGCCGTTGTCGATGTGCAGCAGGTGCACCCGGTCGGGCCCGAGCGCCATGCAGAGGAGTTTGGCCGCGACCGTGGAGTCGACACCTCCGGAAGCGAGCAGGAATACCGATTCGCCGCCCACGCGCTCACGGATCGACCGCACCTTTTCATCGATGTAACTCCCCATGGTCCAGCTCGGCTTGCACCCGCAGATGTTGAGCACAAAGTTGGCGATCATGCGCTCGCCGTGAACCGTGTTGTCCACTTCGGGATGAAACTGGAGGCCGTAGCGGCGGAGCTTCTCCGACGCGATGGCGGCAAAGCGATGCTCGGCGCCGTCCGTGCCAAGCCGTGAATAGCCGATCTCCCTGAACTCAGGGCCGACTTCGACGACCGAATCGAAGTGGCTCATCCATACCGTCTCTACGGGGTCGAGGCCCGCGAAGATGGGGCTCTCGGCGGTGATGTGAAGCTCCGTGTGAGCCCATTCCTGGCCGCCGTGGATGATCCGTCCGCCATAGTGCTTTGCGATCTCCTGGTGACCGAAGCAGAATCCGAGGATGGGACTCGGCAGATCGTAGATCGACTTCGTATAGTGGGAATCTTCGCCGAAAGCGGAGAAGCTCGGGCTGCCGGAAATGATGATTCCTTCGTATCCCTCGAACGCTTCGATCGGATCGTCGGGCTGGCGGATCTCCGCGAGGACATGCAGCTTCCTCACTTTGGTGGCGATGAGGTGGGCGTACTGTCCACCGAAATCTATGACGGCAATCGTGTCGTGTTTCATGTGCGCAAGTATCCGACATCCGCCCCCGTCCAATCAACGGCGGCTTTCTGTCAATTCACAAATCTCGCGCCGACGGGCACAGAAGCAGGCTCTCAGCGGGAACAAAAAGCTGGCTGCTCTGTTCCGTTGCGGGAGCGAGGGGAGACAGTCCGGATGGAGATTCGAAATATCAATCGGGGCGGGCCCTTCTTGATTTGCCTATTCCTCGGATTCCGAATCTTCGGCGGCAGGCTGATTGAGGGCTTCGAACGCTGCCTCAAGATCCGCCGCGTTCACCTGGAGTCTGATCCCTCCGGCAACGTCCGGGATGTATCCGATTCCTGCGGTAGAGCGTGCAATAAATCCATCCGGATCTAAGCGTTTGTGGCCCACATCGCTCAGTGCGCATTGGATGCCCCCGGATTCAAGGAGCCCCTTGGCGAGAAGCGCCTCTCCCAGCTCATGGAATTCAGCAACCGTGACCGGTTCCCGAAGCTGGGTATCGTCCGCTGTGGGCGGCGCTTCCTCCACAACGATACTCAGTCCTCGGCGAGCCATTTCATCCTTCAGCGCCTGGTGGGCGGCATCGGTGAGGGAATCCCAATCCTCGGCAAGCGCCTCCAACTCTCCGTCGGCCATGCCAGCGTATAGCTCCGCTAATCGAATTCGTTCCCGTTCAGGGTCCATAGGCGGTGCCGTATCTGCAAAAATCAAAAACTGAGAGCGTGATTCTCACATTGGCATCTTACCTCAAATTTTGATTTTTGCAGATACGGCACCATTCCCAACCGCACCATACAGTATCGTGACAAAAGCTTCATCTTGCCCGGATAATTGCGCCTATAATTGAGGCATACGGGACAAAGAGGCCTTTACCGCTCTGAGGCTTTTTGGCAATCCTATGCCCTTGCTTGATTGGTTCCGGCCACCGCGTCACCTGCTCACGTTCTATTTGGCAGGTACCATCGCTGCCGCGGCCGCGCTGACGTGGCTGGGCTGGCGGTTGCTCGACCAGGAGCGTGCGCTCGAAGTTCAGCGCGCCCAGGAGCGGCTCGAGATCACGGGCGATCGCGTGGTGGCACTCTTCCAGCGCAGCCTCAGTGAACTGGAGAGACAGCTGACGGAGGCCGGCAGCACGCTGCCCGAAGAGACAGTGGTGTTGGCTGTGGATCGGCGCACGGTTCAGGCCCGGCCTTCGGATCGATTGGTGTTTTACCCTTTTTTGGCGGAGACCGCTGAGCCGCCGAGAGACGTTTTCCGCGCGGCAGAGACGACAGAGTTCGCAGGGGGCGATCCCGCAAAAGCTACCGCTATCTACCGTGTACTCGCACGCTCGGCGGCGTTGCCGGTCAAGGCAGGCGCCCTGATGCGTCTCGGCCGGAGCCTGCGCAAGGCCGGGAAGCCGGATGAGGCGCTCCGGACCTACGATGATCTGGCCCTTCTCGGCGCGACCCTTATCGAGGGGCTCCCTGCGGAGCTGGTCGCTCGCGAGGCTCGCTGCAGCGTGCTGGAAGAAACGGGCCGGCGCGACATTCTCGAGCGCGAAGCGCGAGAACTCTATCGTGACCTGGCGAGGGGGCACTGGCAGCTCCGGCACGCTGCCTGGGATTTCCTCATGGAAGAGACAAGGGCGTGGTCCGGATCCAGCACCATCTCAGTCTCCGGCCTGGAAGCCGCGACAGCGTTGTCGGCGGCGGCGGAGTCCCTCTGGAAACGCTGGCCGGATCTGCCGCCGGCCGGGCATGCCGTCTCACTCTATGGTAACCTCCCCGTCCTGGCGGTGTGGACGGCGACACCGGAACGGCTCATGGCTGTGCTCGCCGGCAGCGGATATCTGGAAGCCTTATGCCGAGAGGTCGCGGGCGAGGCCCAGGTCCAGATTTGCCTCTCAGACCGGGACGGCCAGATTATTCTGGGGCGGGTCGCCGGTCTGCAAGCGACGCGAACCGCCGCAGCGACCCGTCTCCCATGGAACCTGCACGTCTCTAACGCCAATCCCGCAGGGGAAATCGCCCAGGCCGGAGCTCGGCGCCGCATGCTTCTTGCCGGCCTTGCCATCCTTGGCGCCTTGATCCTCGGCAGCGGCTACTTCACGTTTCGCGGCATTCAGCGGGAGCTGGCCGTCGCACGCCTGCAATCCGAATTCGTGTCAGCCGTCTCGCACGAGTTCCGCACCCCGCTGACCTCGATGCGCCAGCTTTCCGAGATGCTGTCCAAGGGCCGCGTCATCAGCGAAGACCGACGCCAGCAGTACTACGACGTGCTCACCCGGGAGAGCGAGCGGCTTCACCGGCTGGTCGAGGGGCTGTTGAACTTCGGTCGCGCGGAGGCCGGCGCGGCGCGCTACCATCTGGAACCGGTCGAACTGGGCGAGCTCATCCGTACAGTGGTCGCGGAATTCCAGCGCCAGGCGGACCAATACCAGGTGGAAGTCTCCCTGGATGCAGCGCCGTGCCCAATCCGGGGCGAGCGCGAAATGCTATCCCTGGCCCTCTGGAACCTGCTCGACAACGCGATGAAGTACTCGCCCGAGTGCCGCACCGTCTGGATCGACCTGTCCCGAAACGGCGCTCAGGCCGCCATCGCCGTGCGTGACCAAGGCGTCGGCATCCCCCGCCATGAGCAGGACCGGATTTTCAAGAAGTTCGTCCGGGGCGCGGGGACGGCGGCTTTGGGAGTCAAAGGCACCGGCATTGGGCTCACTATGGTAGATCACGTGGTGAAGGCGCATGGAGGACAGGTGCGCCTGGAAAGCGAGGTCGGCCGGGGCAGCACATTCACGCTGCTGTTACCTGTTAAATGAGCAGCTTCCGACCGCAGTAGGCCCCGGCCGCCGGACGGGGCTTCTAGATAGTCCCGGCTATCTTGCACCGCTACCTAATGTCGGCAGCCCGGACCTGATCGTCAATTCGCGAGCGCCGTCCGGCGGCTGGCGCCCACTTGGGAGGTCTCGTGAGTCGGATTCTCGTGGTGGAGGACGACCCGGGCATCGCGCTGGGTCTCGAAGATGACCTGCGACTCGAAGGCTACGAAGTCGAGGTGGCGCGGGACGGCGAGACCGCCGCGCGGCGCGCCCAGGAGCAGAACTTCGACCTGATCGTGCTTGACGTCATGCTGCCGCGCAAGGACGGCTTCCAGGTCTGCCGCGAGTTGCGGCGCGCCGGCATGGGTGTCCCGATCATCATGCTGACCGCCAGAACCCAGGAGGCCGAGAAGGTGCTGGGCCTGGAAATGGGGGCCGACGATTACGTGACCAAGCCTTTCAGCCCGATCGAGCTGCGGGCGCGCATCAAAGCGGTTCTGCGCCGCACGGCCGGCGAGACGCCGCGCGTCTACCATTTCGGCGATATCGAGGTCGACTTCCGGCGCTGCGAATTGCGCCGCAATGGCATGGTCGTGGAAATATCCAGCCTGGAATTCAAGCTGCTGGCGGCCTTCATCCACAACCGCGGACGGGTGCTGAGCCGCGACCAATTGTTGGATGCCGCCTGGGGCAGCGACGTTCATGTCACAGACCGGGCGGTCGACAACCACGTCGTCGGCCTGCGCCGCAAGATCGAGCCCGATCCGGGCGAGCCCCGCTACATCACCAGCGTGCGCGGCATGGGATATCGTTTTGACGGCTGAAACCATACAGAAGCCGGACAATGGCCATATCGGCGGCAGACATTCGCCGCCTAGCCTGATCGTCGGGAGGGAAATATGAGACAGATATTGATACTGACTATCCTGGCGTTTCTGGCTGCCGGTCAGGCCCCGGACCGTGCCGAGGTTCAGCTCCAGGCGGCGATTAAGAAGGAAGTCTTTGATGGCGATCTCAAGGGGGCAATCGAGCAGTACAAGAAGATCGTTGCATCTTACGGCAACAACCGCGCGGTGGCGGCAAAAGCGCTGATCCGCATGGGCCAGTGTTACGAGAAACTGGGCGACGCGGAAGCGACGAAAGCCTATGAGCGGGTGGTACGCGAGTTTGCCGATCAGAAGGAGGCGGTGGAGCAGGCGCAGGCGCTCCTGGCAGCGAGTGGCCGCGACAGACAATCCGAGACTGGACTCACTGTGCAGCAGAAGTGGGTGCTTCCCGCCGATCGGAAAACGCAAATGCGCCACGTCTCACCGGACGGCCGCTACATACCCTTCACGATCCAAGCCTCGTCCGGCTTGTGGCTGCACGATCTCAACACGGGTCAGGACCGAAAGGTGATCCAGGCACAGACCGACGAGTACCTTGATTCCCCCGAATTATCTCCGGACGGCAAGCAGATTGCCTACAGGCGGGTCACCGACAAGGATTATGAATTGCGGGTCGCGGACATCGATGGTTCCCACATGAGAGTTCTGATCAACAATAAGGAAAGATGGCTATCGCCGCAAGCTTGGTCCCCGGACGCGAAGCGCATTCTGATTCTGATGCAAAACGCTAATGCAGGATTCTCGCTGGCGCTGGTTTCGGTGGCAGACGGTTCCGTACAGGTGCTGACGGCCAAGGATGATGTCAGCAATGGCTGTTTCTCACCCGATGGGAAGTACATCGTTTCGTTCCGTCTCGGAGCCACTGTCGCCTCTAAACGAGTGCCGGGAGGACTCAAATTGATACCTACGGATGGCGGCAGGGAGGTTCCGCTGTTCGAGAGTTCGGCCGCGAACTGGGCTCCATTCTGGACGCCGGACGGGCACAAGATCTTGTTCCTCAGCGATCGGTCGGGAACGATTGATCTGTGGTCCATTCGCGTGAGCGCCGGCAAACCGGAGGGCGAGCCCGAACTGGTAAGGCGGGAGACCGGCTCCATTGAACCGGATCCGATTGGTTTCACACGCGACGGCGTGTTCTATTACAAGACCAGCAGTCTCCAGTCGGACATCTACACCGCCGATCTCGACCCGGCAACAGGGCGTGTCATCTCGAAGCCGGCACAGGTAAACCAACGCTTTGTCAGCGGGGTCGGCTATCCCATGGAGTGGTCGCCCGACGGACAGTTCCTGGCGTATACAAGAACCTCAGCGGGGGGAGGCTCTTCCGTTTCGAAAGCACCCAGCATAATTATCAGGTCGGAAAGGACTGGCGAGGAGCGCGAAGTCATTCCGATGCCGGCGTTCGCTTCGTCGCGACGCACTCTCTATCGGCTGCAATGGTCTCCCGACGGGCGATCCCTGTTGGTTGCGGAGCATGATAAGGGACGGGTTTTACGCCAGATTGACGTTCAGACCGGCCAGGTAAAGGTATTTTTCGACCTGAGGGATGGTGCGGATTTTGACTTTGTGCTCGATAGAGTCAAAGTCGGCTTTGCACCCGTCTTGTCGCACGACGGGCAGGCGCTATATTACGTGCAGCTAAAGGCTGACTTTAGCTTCCGGTTGATGCGACGCAACACGGAAAGCGGCGAGGAGAGGGAATTGTATCAGACGATGCCGTATGTGGTCATGGTGAGTCCGGCTCCGTCCTCGGATGGGCGACAACTGGCGTTTCTTCAGCCAACCTCGGAACCCAAAACGGAAATACTGAAAAAACTCTCTCTGATGATAATGCCTGCGGAAGGAGGAAATCCTCGCGAACTGCTGCAAACCAAGATGCCCTTCCTTGCTGTCAATTGGATCAAGAACAGCCGGCGCCTGCTGTTGGTCCATGGTGGATCGAAGTCAGGCCCGCCAGAACTGTGGTCCGTATCAATAGACGGCGGCGAGCCGCAGCCATCAGGTTTGGCCATGCCGGAGTTGTACGAGATGGCAGTGCACCCGGATGGCCACCGCATTGCCTTTTGCAGCAGCAAAGGAAGGACCGAGGAAGTCTGGGCGATCAAAAACCTCATGTCCACGCCCAAGCCCTCGCGCAAAAGCCCTAAGTAGGTCCCGGCCGCCGGACGGGACATCGACGTAGCCTGCAGTTCGAGTTGATCCCTGCCCCAGCCGGCGGCTGGGGCCAACTGTGGCCTGACACAATCGTGACAGAATTGTGATTCAATCGTGGCGCTCGCAGCTATAATCGAGCCGAGACTTTGCTGGGAGGTAAGGTATGCCCCGCTCTCAGTGGTTTCGGCCGCCGCGCCACTTGCTGGTGCTGTTTTTGGCGGTCACCGCGGTGCCGGCGTTTGCCTTGGCCTGGCTGGGTTGGCGGCTGCTGGAGCAGGACCGGGCACTGGAGAGCCAGCGCATCCAGGAACGGCTCGAACGCGCTGCCGATCTGATCGTCACCTCCCTCGAGCTGCGTCTATCAGAAACCGAAGCTCGGCTCCCTGCACTCGCCAACCCTGCTGAAGATGCGCTGGTGGTCACCTTCGGCCCGCGTGAGGTCGAAGCGCACCCCGGCGGACGGTTGCTCTACTATCCCTTGGTGCCACCGGTCCAGGAATCCCCCGGGAATGTGTTTGAGGCGGGGGAAGCTCTCGAGTTCCAGCAGCAGGACTATGTCAGGGCGATTACCGCATTCCGCGCGCTGGCGCGCTCGAAGGACCCGCTGATCCGGGCAGGTGCGCTTGTGCGTCTTGGGCGCAATCTGCGCAAGAACAGCCAGAAGCATGAGGCGCTTGCTGTCTACGAAGAACTGGCACGGCTCGGCTCAACTCCCGTAGGCGGAGATCCGGCCGAACTTATCGCCAGGCAGGCCACCTGTGCGCTGCTGAAGGAGCTGAATCAGCCTTCGGAATTGCAGCGCGCGGCCAGATCGCTAGATGCCGACCTGCAGCAAGGTCGCTGGCGACTGGATCGCGTTTCCTATGAGTTCCACTCGCAGGAGGTAAATCGCTGGTTGGCCGCCGAGCCCAATGCGCGCTCCGGCCACCAAACCGCTCTTGCACTTGCCGCCGCCGTGGAATCACTTTGGGAGCAATGGCAGGAACTCAGGCGCGGGGAAGGGAGCGCGCACGGCCGTCGCAGCGTCTGGGTGGATGGCCGGTCGGTACTCTTGCTCTGGGACGGCTCTCCGGAAAAACTCGTGGCCCTGGTGGCTGGTTCGCGTTATCTGGAGTCGCAATGGAGCAATGCATGGCAGAACCTCGGCGTCACCGTGTCGTTGCTCGATTCTGACTCCCACAACGTGCTTCGGCCATTCAACCCAACCGGTCAGCAGCAGGCAGTGCGTGCTGCAACCGACACGCGACTGCCGTGGACCCTGCGGGTAGCGAGCGCCAACCCTGCCGCCGAAGTGGCGCAGCTTGCCGGGCGCCGGCGCCTCCTGCTGGCAGGTTTGGGCGTGATGGGCGTCGTGATACTGGTGGGCGGCTACTTCACTGCTCGCGCCGTTACGCGCGAGTTGGCAGTCGCGCGGCTGCAGTCTGATTTTGTCTCCGCGGTCTCGCATGAGTTCCGCACACCGCTGACCTCGATGCGCCATCTTACCGAATTGCTCGACCGCGGCGTCGTGTCGGAAGAGGACCGCCGCCGGCAATACTATGCGGCATTGGCGCACGAGACCACGCGGCTTCATCGCCTGGTCGAGAGCCTCTTGAACTTCGGGCGCATGGAAGCCGGTGCGCTCGAATACCGATTCGAGCCGATCTGCCTCGCCGAGCTCGTCGAGGAGGTCGTTGCCGACTTCGGGCAAGAGCTCGCTGCCACCGGCCATCGAATCGAACTCAGCGCGGACCACAACCTGCCCCGAATGCGAGTCGACCGCGAAGCTCTCACCCGCGCCCTGTGGAACCTTCTCGACAATGCCGTGAAATATTCACCCGGCCGGCCGGCGATCTGGGTCGATTTGGCCCGCGAAGGAAAGCGTGTCGCCATCCGCGTTCGCGATCAGGGGCTGGGCATCCCCGCAGCGGAACAAAAAGGAATCTTTAAAAAATTCGTGCGCGGCTCCGCGGCCCAGGCTTCGAATGTCAGAGGAACCGGGGTTGGCCTGGCCATGGTCCAGCACACCGTTCGTGCACACGGCGGCGAAGTCCGGGTCGAAAGCCGGCCCGGCGAAGGAAGCACGTTCACCATCCTGTTGCCTGGGGAGGGATGAATCCGATGACGCGCATCCTCGTAGTGGAAGACGAAGCCAACATCGCCCTCGCGCTGGAGGACGACCTCAAGAAGGAGGGCTATGAGGTGGAGATTGTGCGCGACGGCGACAGCGCCTGCAGCCGCGCCCTCGAGGCGGCTTTTGACCTGATCCTGTTGGACATCATGCTGCCACGCAAGGACGGCTTCGATGTCTGCCGCGACCTCCGGCGCGCTCGCGTGCGGACGCCGATCCTCATGCTCACCGCCAAGACCCAGGAGGCGGAAAAAATCATGGGCCTGGAGTTGGGAGCCGACGATTACGTCACCAAGCCATACAGCCCGCGCGAGTTGCGCGCGCGCATCAAGGCCCTCTTACGCCGTGCTGCGGATGACCTTCCCCAGGTCTATCGGTTCGGCGATGTCGAAGTGGATTTCGCGCGCTACGAGGTCCGGCGCGGCGGCAGGCTCATCGAGGTCACCCCGACGGAGTTCAAGCTGCTCGCCGCCTTCGTCCGTCACCCCGGCCGGGTATTGACTCGCGACCAGCTGCTTGATCAGGTGTGGGGCCACGGGGTCTTTGTCACCGACCGCGTGGTGGATAACCAGATCACCAACCTGCGCAAGAAGATCGAACCGAAGCCGTCCCAGCCGCGCTATGTGATCAACGTGCGCGGTGTCGGGTATCGATTTGATGGCTGAAGCCTGACACAACCGTGACAGTTCCATGGTTCGCCCATGAGGGGAGTGCCGCACCTTGATCGCATGGAGGGAAAGATCATGAGAATCCGGCGAATTGGCTTGAGTCTGGCGGCCCTGCTCATGGCATTGCTCGCGGCATTGCTCGTGGCGGGCCAGAAAAGCGACCAGGCGGAAGTGCAGCTCAAGGCCGCCATGCATAAGGAGCTGGTGGATGGCGATCTAAAAGGAGCCATCGAGCAGTATCAGAAAATCATCGCGACCTTCGGCAGCAACCGCACGGTGATCGCGCACGCCCTGGTGCAGATGGGCCAGTGCTACGAGAAGCTCGGCAAGACGGAAGCCCGCAACGCCTACGAACGGGTAGTGCGCGAGTTTGCCGACCAGCCCGAACCCGCGCGTTTGGCGCGCCAGCGACTGGCGGCACTACAGCAGCCCACCAGCCCGGCCAAGTTCCCGGAAATGGCCGTTCGGCGGGTCATGAGTGTGCCCGAAGGCGCCTATGGCTTGCTGTCGCCAGGCGGGAACTACCTCTCCTTCACGGACTGGGAGACCGGCGACCTCGCTATCCGCGAACTCACCGCTGACAAAAAGCGACGCCTCACGAACAAGGGCTCGTGGTCTGACTCCCCGGAGTACACGCTATACTCCGCACCATCACGGGACGGCAGAAAGGTGGCCTACGACTGGCACACCAGAGATGATTTCATGGATCTGCGCGTCATAGGACTCGACGGTTCCGGGCCTCAGGTCCTATATCACAGCAAGGAAGTAGCCGGAATTTACCCTTGCGACTGGTCTCCGGATGGCGACTACATTCTGGCAGTTTTCACGCTCAATGAGGACTATACAAACCAGATTGCGTTAGTCTCCGCGAAAGATGGTTCTGTGCGCGTTCTCAAAACGCTCGGCAGGGGGATCTCCCCCATACAGAGGATGAACTTCTCTCCGGACGGGCGCTACGTTGCCTATGACTACCGGTCGCAAGGGGACTCCCTGAACCACGACATCTTCCTCCTGGCGGCGGACGGCAGCCGGGAAGTCCCCCTGGTTCAGCACCCGGCCCATGACCTCTTGCTTGGCTGGGCTCCGGATGGAAAGCGGATCCTGTTCTCCAGCGATCGCACGGGCACAACCGACGTGTGGATGCTTCTGGTTGCCGATGGGAAACCTCAGGGTAGTCCTGAGCTGATCAAAAAGGATATGGGGCGAATCTCGCCGTTGGGCTTCGCCCGGAACGGTTCATACTTTTACGCCAGGGAAATCGGCGGACGCGATGTTTACGTGGCTTCGGTGGATCGGGCAACGGGTAAGGTGCTGGCCCCTCCGGCGGCTATTCCCCAGCGCTTCGTGGGCTCGAACCGTACACCGGACTGGTCACCCGATGGGAAGCGCCTCCTCTATATCTCTCGCCGCTCTTTGATGGGTCCGGGCTTTAATATGCCATCGATTCGCTGGATGGAAACCGGTGAGGAACGCGACCTCTCACCCAAACTCAATTTCCTGGATCACGCCCGCTGGTCTCCGGACGGACGCTCGATTCTGGCCGAGTGTACCGACAGGTCGGAACGCAGCGGCATCTGCCGCATCGACGCGCAGACAGGTGCAACCACTCTGCTCGTCGAAAACAAGTCTGGAGAAAACCGCCTCATGCCGGCCGGGCACCCGGATGGGAAGCACGTACTGTATTCCTATAAATGGCAAACCATACGGATGCTCAACCTGGAGACGGGCGAGGAACGGGATATAGTTCGTAGCGCCGATATGCATTTCGCCCTCTCATTGGATGGGCGGCAGTTGGTTTTCAACATGTCGGACGAGGCAACCAAAGAGCAGGTTCTGAAGGTCATGCCACTGGCGGGCGGAGAAGCGCGCGAGTTGTTTCGGGCAAAGAAACTGGGGGGCTTCTGGCCCTCGTGGACGCCGGATGGACGCCAAGTGCTCGTGGGAGAGGCTGACGACCAGAATGAGGGGCTGTGGCTAATCCCTGTCGAAGGCGGCAAACCCTTGAAGCTTACGCTTGGAATCAAAGGAATCCGCGGCCCGCGCTTTCACCCCGACGGGCGACAACTCGCCTTCTGGGTTGAACCGCCGGACTTAAAGTCCGAGATCTGGGTCATGGAGAACCTGGTACCTCCGCAAGAAGCCAGGAAGACGGAGATGACGGTGCGGCGGGTCTGGGGAGGGGATATCCTTGGCGCGCCTACCCGCGACGGCCGCTATCTGACCTTCAGTGATGAGAGCGAGAATTTGGCCGTTTACGACATTGCCACGGGCCAGAAGCGACTGCTAACAAACAAGGATCCCCGGTCCTTCGAGTTCGTATTGCTCTCCGTTCCCTCGCCTGATGGCAAACAGGTAGCCTACGGCTGGTACAACAAGGATGAATTCTGTGACCTGCGCATCGTCGGTTTGGACGGATCCAACCCTCGTGTGCTTTACGCCGGCGCCAGGTTGTCAGAACTGTATCCGGCCGACTGGTCCCCGGACGGCAAAAACATTCTGGCAATCTTCCGCCAAAAAGGCAAACCCACGCAGCTGGCGTTGGTCTCCGTGGGGGATGGCTCCGTGCGCGTGTTAAAAATCTTCGACCGGGAATCGCCCCATCGAGCACGCTTTTCGCCGGACGGCCGCTATATCGCCTACGACTTCCCACAGCGGTATGGCTCGTATGAGCGCGACATCTTTGTGCTTGCCGTGGACGGGGGCCGCGAAATCCCGCTGGTTCAGCACCCGGCCCATGATCTGATTTTTGACTGGACGCCGGATGGCAATAGAGTCCTGTTCGGCAGCGATCGCAGCGGAACCATGGGCGCCTGGTGGATCCAGATTGCTGACGGTAAGGCTATCGGAACACCCGCGTTGGTGAAGGCTGACCTGGGGCGAGATATCAGGCCCATGGGCTTCGCGCAAAACGGTTCATATTACTATGGTGTCAATACGCAGATGAGCGACGTGTACATCGCCGAGCTCGATCTTGCAACAGGCAAACTCCTGGCTGAGCCGATCCCGGCTACGCAGCGCTTTACGGGCTCTAACAGCAGGCCTGAATGGTCGGACGATGGGCGGCAACTGCTCTTTCTGTCCGCGCGAGGGCCTGGGGTATGGGGGGCCAAGGCGTTCTGCATCCGCTCCACCGAGACCGGCGAGGTGCGCGAACTCGCCTCCAAACTCAACCAGGTCGGATGGGTCCGATGGTCCCCTGACGGCCGGTACTTGCTCGGCCCGGCAAGCATCGACAACACTTTCCTACTCTGCCGCATCGATGTTCAGACCGGCGAATTCGAGCGTGTCGACCTGCAGCGGGTCATGGGCCTTGCGCCGGAATGGTCCCGCGACAGCAGAGCTATTTATTACTATAGGTGGAGCACTAACAAGACAACCGACATCGTCTTCCGGGACCTCGCAACCGGCCAGGAGAAGATACTCCATAGCGTGGCCGATCCCTCTACTTATTATGCCGGTGCAGCTCTGTCCCGCGACGGCAAGCACTTGGCCTTTGTCGTGACTGAGTCAGGGGAGAGCGGACCGAGGGTCCTGCAGGTCATGCCCGCTGCGGGAGGAGAGACCCGCGAGTTGCTGCGCGAGGATCGACCGCTGATGCGTCGCCCGGTCGTCTGGGCGCCTGATGGCCAAAGCCTGCTTTTCACGAGGCAACCCGCCGGCAACGCCAAAGCCGAATTGTGGCTGATTTCTGTTCAAGGCGGCGCGCCCCGAAAGCTGGATCTTGCAGCAGAAGGCATGCGCGAGCCAAGCATCCATCCGGACGGGCGTCACATCGCCTACACAGCCGGACGGAACATATCCGAAGTCTGGGTGATGGAAAACTTCCTGCCCGCCGCGAAATGACAGGATTCAGATCCGCCGCGGTGGACCGGGTTCCCCATCAGCCACCGACATCTTTTCTTCTGCGGAGATCCGAGGGAGGCCGAAATGGAAACTTCGCCGAACCTGTTTATGGACACGCAGTCGCTGCTATAGTTTTATGGCATCCTGTTCCGCATCCTCGGGATCATAAGCGGAGGCGGCCTTGTGGCGGCGCTCGCATGCATTCTGTGGCTCCTCTGGTTTGATGAAAAACCGCCCTGGGTCAGGCCCCGCCCAGGGCGGTTCTTCGAACAGTTGCAGGCTTCGACAGCGACAAATCTTGTGAACGACGGCCGCGCTGTATACCTGCGCAATAGGCTTGATTCCAGATCGTCCCAGCCGAGTAAGCGGAGCAGTGATTCCAGTCTCTGTATTCGCTTCAACGCATGCTGAGCGCAAATTTTGAATATTGCAGATACGACTCCTGCGCTTCTCGGTGACTGTCCCCGAAATCCCAGCCCCAGCTTGATGCGGGCGCCGCAGCTGCACAGCAATTACCGCCTGGCCGCCATGAGCTTTGCAACGGCCTCCGCTGTGACGCCCTCCCAGGCTATCCGGTCTCGCTTCGTCACGGATTTAGCCAACAGCACATAGGTGCCATCGGGAGACCAACTTGTGCCGCGACGGTTGAAGGACGTGTCGACGTCCGGGTGAAGTGGCCAGGATTCGCGTGTCTGCACGTTCATCACTTGGGGTCCCTTCGCTGCCAATAAAAGAAGGTACTTCCCGTCGGGAGACCAGGAATTCGGGACTGCCATCTCGGGTTGTGCCGGTATCAAGGTACCTTCCGGTTCGCCGTCTAAGGACATGAGGGCCACCTCGTAAAGCGACTGGCTGGTTCCCTCGACCGGGCTGACGGTTAGAGCAGCAATCCGTCTCCCATCGGATGAGACGCACAGGAGAGGGGCCAGGTAGGGGATCTTCGCCACCACGCGGTCTTTCTGCTCGGTTAGCGAGAAGGCCTTCAGAGTGGCATTCTGCTTCGCACCGCCGCCAGCCGGATAGAGATGCAAAATCTCCTTCCGGCTTGGTACGTAGGTCCAGTAGAGACCCTCCACCTGGGCCACCTGCTGCAAGGCGCCGGTGGTGATGTTGATGGAGCAGATCGATGGTCCGCCATCTTCTTTGGGCTTGAGGTTGTAAAAGAGGATCTCTTCCGGCCCGCGCCAAGCCAAATCAAGGACCGCACTTTGTTCCGACAGCGGCCTTTCATTTGCACCGTCGGTATCCATCATGGCAATACCCTGCTTGGTGCCATTGGAATACCAGTAGGCGATATGTTTCCCATCTGGAGAGATGGAGGGCAGCAAATTGCGCATGGCATCCTGCGTCAGTCGTTGGGGTGCGTCCACGGCTCGGCCCGACTTCAGATCCATGGGAACGCGATAGATGTTGCTCTCGTCACGCTGCATGCCAAACGTGAGCAGGCCCTCGCGCGTCCACCACTGGCGCGCCAGCCAACCGCTTCCAGCACCTGGTTCTGCGATGTTGGCAATCTTGAGTGGCTGTTTCACGGGAAGCTCCGTGTGCAGCGAAACCACATAGAACCCCCAGGTACCCTCTGGATTGGCGGCAAATACAACCAGGCGGCCATCCGGGGAAATCAGTGGCCTCACTTCTTCCCCGGTGCCTGTCGTCAGGGGGCGCGGTTCGCCGCCAGCCAAGTCCAGCAGGTAGAGCTTTTTGGATTTGGTCACAATGAGACAGGTGGCATCGGGAGTGATAACTGGAGGAAAGTTGCTGGAATCAAAATAAATGTTCCGGGGGGTGCCACCCTTGGCCGACACGAGGGAATAGTCAATCCCACCCGCCGCGTATTTGGGAAGATAAAAGAAGATCTCATCAGTGTCGGTCCAAGCGTAAGGGTATCCCCGAACGTCCAGGCTCACCGTCTCGCCAGTGGCAACCTGGACGATCCGGATTTCGTGTACCTTGGCATCCTGAAGATTGAAGGCAAGCCGGCTGCTGTCGGGAGACCAGGCGAAGTTACTAACGCTTTTCCCCACATGGTCCAATAGCAGCCGCTCCTTGCCGGTCGCCAGTTCTTTCACATACAACCGCCCCCAGTCTTGGGGGCCCTTGTGATAGACAACCAGCCGACCGTCAGGGGAACCGAGTTCATAGTTTTCGTCCAGCGCAACTTCCGCGAAAGGGCCGGACGGTGCGGACGCCTGCTCAGCCAGCTTCTTGCGAGCGCGCGTGGCGTAGGGCTCCACGCCTGCGTAGTCGCCGCTTAGGCGCGTGAGCATCAGCTTGGCGCGTGGGTCGCCGAGCTTCTCGTATGCCAGAGCCAGCTGGTACAGAGCCTGTGCGGCGTATTGTCGGTCTTTGGGGAATTCGGCGATCAGGCGCTCGTACCGGAAAACCGCCTCCGTCAGTTTCCCTTCAGCGCGCTCCTTCATCAGGGCTTCGCGGAACAGCGCCTCAGCCGTAGTTTTTTGCGCAAAGGCCAGGGCTCCGAATACCAAGCCCGTAGCCAGAACTCCCATTGCCAATCCGAATCTCTGCCTGTTCATGGGCAGCCTCCTTTCTCTTTGCACCTGGGAGGATGCCGGAATCTAAAAAACGAGTTGTCATGGCCGCCTGCAATCGCTGTGAAATGATTCCGAAATGTTTGTCTGAATCCTGTTCGCATATGTCAGAAAAATGTTAAGTGTCCCCTACGAATCTGTAGCCCACGCCGTGCACCGTCAGCAGGTAGCGAGGGCGGGAGGGATCGGGTTCCAGCTTGTTGCGAAGCGACAGGATGTGGGTATCGACCGTGCGGTTAGTGGGATACACATCCTCGCCCCAAATGCGGTCAATGAGGAGATCGCGGCGGATAGCCGCCCCCTGGTGCGCGGCCAGATACTGAATCAGCGCGAACTCCTTGGCGGTGAGGTGGACCGGGTTGCCGCCGCGCGTGGCAACATAGCGGACGAAGTCCAACTGCACGTCGCCGAACTCGAGCGTAAGCGGCAGTTCAGGCTCCGCCGTAACCTCGGCGCGGCGGAGCAAGGCCCGCACGCGCGCCATCAGTTCCGGCACGCTAAAGGGTTTGGTCAAGTAATCGTCAGCACCCAAATCAAGACCCATGACCTTGTCCACATCTTCACTGCGCGCGGTGAGCATCAGGATGGGAAGGCGGCGATCGGTCTTGCGGATACGGCGACAAACCTCAAAGCCGCTGATGCCGGGCAGCATAATGTCGAGGATTAGCAGGTCCGGCTTCTCGGAGGCCAGCCGATCGAGCGCGTCATCGCCGCGGACCGCCTGGACCACCGTGTGGCCCTCGTAGGCAAGATTCTCTTTGAGGCCGAGTAGAATCGCACGATCATCCTCAACGATGAGAATCTTCGCCATGGTCATCCTCAAGTATGGACTTGTGGAGACGCCCTCCACCGCTACTCACCTTCTTCACCAGGGGCAGCCAAAGAGAAAAGGTGCTTCCTTTGCCCGGTTCACTTGAGACGGTGACACGGCCGCCGTGGGCCTCCGCGAAGTGGCGAACCAGCGCCAACCCAAGCCCCGCGCCGCTGGTCTCCCGCGCTGCTTCCGGGACGCGGTAGAAGCTTTCAAAGATGCGCCGCTGCTCGGAACGCGGGATACCGATGCCATGGTCGAGGACGCAGATTTCTGCTTCATCACCGCGGGCGTGAATGCTCAAGTGAATTTCCCGGGACTTTCCGGAGTATTTCACCGCATTGCTCAGCAGGTTCAGCAGCGCCTGGGTCAGGGCGTCCGCGTCCACCTTGACCAGAAGTCTGTCCCCACCGGTTTCCGTAGAGAGATGAAATCCTTCCTGCTCCAAGACATAATCAAACCGCCGTGCGGCCCCGAGCACGGTCGCAGAAAGGTCAATCTCCTCCGGCCGATAAGCACGCCCGCCCTTCTCGATCTTTGCAAACGTGAGCACATTGTCCAGCAGGCGCGTGAGGCGCTCGGATTCGTTCACAATCGTGCCCAGGATTTGCTCGGAGACGGCTGGGTCGCGCGTTCGACCCAACTGAAGCGTTTCGGCAAGCATGCGGATTGCTGTCAGCGGGGTTTTCAGATCGTGGGTCACACCGGCGACAAAGTTCGAGCGCAGACTTGCCAACTGCAGCTCGCGCGAGAAATCGCGGAACGCAAAATAGCCAACCAGCAAAACCAGGAGCACGGCCGCTACCAGCGCGCCCGCAAACAACCTTTGTCGCCGCTGGTGAGTGCCCGGATCCGATTCGCGGGCTTGCAGTACTAAGTCGAATCCGGGCGCCTCGGGAAGCAGGACGGTCTGCAGTGCCGTGCCATAACTGACATTCCCTGTTGGGACCACGAGTGCCTCGAACCGGCCTCTTTCAGCCGCACGGGCGCTGACATATGCCGCGAGTGGATCGGTCGCGAAGGATGTTAGCAACAGATCTGAGCCGCTCCCTCGATACAGGCCGACGACCTGCGCTTTTTCCCCGCTCCGCAGGGTCGTCAAAGAAAAACGCGGTGCGCTGCGCCCAACCAGCGTGGAGCCGGAAACCCACTTTTCAAGGCGTTTTCCGTTTTCTATGTGCGCCGCAATGCGACCAGCGGTCTGTTCGGCCCGGCGGAGCAAATCGGCCGCGTCAGGAACATCATTGACCTTTTTTAACAGCGCAGAGAGCTCCAGAAGGTCCCCTGGATAGCCGATCTGACCAGCCCGGATCAAGTCGGTTATTTGCGAAGCAAGCTGCGGGAACCTGGCTCGCAAGACTCCTTGCGCTTCCCATGCGGAAGCGATCTGCCCCGCGGCATAAAGCGCGAAGGAAACACCATACTCGTCCCTGGTCCCCGCACAACACCGGAGAATCTCTCGTGCGTTCAATTCGGCATCGCCGTACTGCTTCTCTTCAAGCGACAGCCGTCCCAAATGGAGGTTCACAGAGGATTCGAGGCCCAGGCTGCGCGCCTGAGGCATGAATTCAAGAAGCACGCGCCGGGCTGGGGCGACTTGGCTGCGCGCCTCCAGCATTTCCGCTCGTGTAACGATTCCCTGCCATTCGGGACGTTCGGCAGCAGACTGATAGGCGCTGATCGCCCGACGGTAAGCTGCCTCGTAATCGGGGTAGATTAGTTTCCCCTCGGGGGTAAAGAGATAGGCGGAGTCGACTATTTCCGGGACACTTGGCGGGAGGGCAAAAGGCGGCCGGCCCTCGACATGCCCGGCATACTTCTGTGCGACCTCCAATGCCGCGGTCGCAAGACGGTCCACCAAGTCTCTGCGGAGGTCGGCGGCCTCCGCCTCTGCCGCGTCCTGGCCGCGCCGCACTTCGGCTTCGCGCTCAAGCTCGAGCCACTTGTAACCCAGCAACCCGATGACGGCACACGGCAGCAGCACCGCCAGCAAGTGAACCGCGAACAGTCTGTAGCGACGGATCATACCGAGCGCCCCAGAACGCAATGCCCCTAGTCTACTTCCGCGCCGGTGCAAGTTGTCACGAAAATGTCAAGCCCACTCCAATCTATCTCAGATCAGACAAAATCAAGGCCCACCGCCAAAAATCGCAGAATCTCACCGAATCTTCACAAAACCGGCATCGGGATCTCATGCTGCGGCTATAATCCATTCCGTGCGGTCCATGGAGGCAGCCGATGTCGTTGCTCGCCTGGTTTCGCCCGCCGCGCCACTTGTTGGCGCTATTCATCGCAGTAACCTTCGTGCCGGCGATCGGCCTGATTTGGCTGGGCTGGCGCCTGCTCGAGCAGGATCGGGCGCTCATGGATCAGCGCATTCAGGAGCACCGGGAACGCGCCGCCGATTTGCTCGTCTCCGCCCTGGAGCAAAAGCTCCTGGTCACACAGCAAGAGCTCACCGAACCCACTGCGCTTCATGATTCTGCACCGGATGACGATGCGCTCCTGGTTGTCTTTGAACCGGGAAGAGTAGAGGCTCACCCCAAGACCCGCCTGCTTTACTATCCCTTCGTACCGCCGGGAAAGGAGGCGCCAGAAGATCTGTTCCGCACGGGCGAGGACTACGAGTTTCACTTCCGCGATTACTCCAAAGCCATCGCCAGCTTTCGGGAACTGACACAGTCCGAAGACGCTGCCATTCGCGCCGGAGCCCAGCTTCGGATTGCCCGCAACCTGCGCAAAGCGGGCCAGCTTGAGGCGGCACTGGCGGTGTACCGGGACCTTGCCCAGTTTGGCGGCGTGTCTATCTCCGGCGTTCCGGTCGACCTCGCGGCGCGTCGCGCACGCTGCACCCTGTTCGCGGAGTTAAAACGGGATAAGGAGCTTCAGCGCGAAGCCGAAGCGCTGTACGCCGATTTTCACGGCGGCCGCTGGCAGCTCAACCGTGCCGTCTATCTTGTCAATGCGGAGGAAGTCAGGAACTGGATTAGGGTCGATCCGGAAATCGAACAGGAGGGGCTGGCACTCGCTGCCGGCACGGAGTGGCTGTGGGAAAAGTGGCAGGCCATTTCCCAGGGGGAAGACCGCGCTTCGGGATGGCACAGCTTGGAGGCCGAGGACCGCCTCATCACCCTCTTGTGGAAAGCCACAAAAGACCGCCTAGTGGGATTGATCGCCGGACCACGTTACCTCGAACGGCGGTGGCTTTCAGGATTGCGACACACCCTCGAGACCAGCAACGTGCAGCTTTCGCTCAAAGACAGCGATGGCCATGTTGTTCTGGGCACACCGTCAGCATCGCCGGCGCAACAGGCACAGCGCGCTGCATCGGACACGGGGTTGCCCTGGACGCTACTGGTTGCCAGCGCTGATCCTGGAACCGAGATCGGCCAACTCGCCGCACGGCGGCGCTTGCTCCTGGCGGGTCTTGTTCTGGTGACGATTCTGGTGTTTGCCGGCAGCTATTTCACTGCCCGTGCGTTCCTGCGCGAGCTCGCCGCCGCCCGCCTCCAGTCCGATTTTGTGGCCGCGGTTTCCCACGAGTTTCGCACCCCGCTGGCTTCCTTGCGCCAGTTGACGGAAAACCTCTTGGACGGCCGTGTCGAAAGCGAAGAACGCCGCCGGGCATACTTCCAGGCCCAGTCGCGCGCCACTGAGAGACTGCATCGGCTCGTCGAGGGATTGCTGGACTTCGGCCGCATGGAAGCCGGTGTGCTTCGCTATCGCGCTGAGCCACTAGATGCGGGGGAGCTGGTGCGCTCCGTCGTAGACGAGTTCCGGCAGGAAATCACCGATCTCGGCCACCGCGTAGAGTTCAGCACCGACGGCGAGCTGCCCGCGATATGCGGTGATCGAGAAGCATTGACTCGCGCGCTGTGGAACCTCATGGACAACGCCGTCAAATACTCTCCCGGATCTTCAGCCATCTGGATTGAGGCAGCGCGAGAACAAGACTGTGTGGCGATTCGCGTTCGCGACTCCGGTCTCGGGATCCCGCCAAAGGAACAGGAACAGATCTACCGCAAGTTTTTTCGCGGATCAGCCGCAAAGGTTGCCGGCGTAAAAGGAACCGGAATAGGTCTTGCCATGGTGCAGAACATCATTCAGGCCCATGGCGGCAAGGTGCGCCTCGAGAGCGCACCCGGCGCCGGAAGCACATTCACCATTGTCTTGCCGGCAAGCAGGAACAACCCGGCACCCCAAACCTGAGCAGCCAGCTATGGAACGTATTCTCGTAGTCGAGGATGAGCCCGATCTGGCCTTCGGGCTTGAAGATGATCTGAAAACAGAAGGGTACGAAGTAGAAGTCGTCCGTGACGGCCTGACGGCGAGCCGCCGCGCGCGCGAAGAGAACTGGAATCTGATTCTGCTCGACGTGATGCTGCCCGGCCGGGATGGATTTGAAGTCTGCCGCGATCTGCGCCGCTCCGGATCACGCACGCCAATCATCATCCTGACGGCAAAAACGCAGGAAGCCGAAAAAGTGTTGGGCCTGGAGCTTGGCGCGGACGATTACATCACAAAGCCCTTCAGCCCGCGGGAGCTGCGCGCCCGCATCAAAGCAGCACTCCGCCGCTCGTCTGCGGAGGTTCCCGAAGTCTACCGCTTCAGTGACGTCGAGGTGGACTTCACCCGCGCCGAACTGCGCCGCAGCGGGGCGACGGTCGAAATCACGTCGCTCGAGTTCAAGCTGATGGGCGCTTTCATCCGCAACCGTGGCCGTGTTTTGAGCCGCGATCAACTGCTGGAGGCTGCATGGGGCCGGGATACGTTTGTGACGGACCGGGTGGTGGACCATCACATTGTGAATCTGCGGCGGAAGATTGAACCACAGCCGGAAAAACCTCGCTACCTGATCAGCGTGCGCGGCATGGGATACCGTTTCGATGGCTAAGACTACACACAATCGTCACAATCCCTTCCTACCTGCGTCACAGCCGCTCGCTAGGTTAACTGCCAGGAGGAAACGATCATGAAACCACATCAAAGCATAGGAGTGATCCTGGCAGTCCTCGTCTGCGCGATGGGCTTCTGGGCCCTGTCGGCGCCCAGCCAGAAGAATACGCAACAGGAGGTCCTGTTGCAGAAGGCAATTCAAAAGGAGACCATCGACGGCGACCTGACGGCCGCCATCAAGCTGTATCAGCAGATCGTGGCGAATCCGGGCGGTAACAGATCGGTGGCCGCGAAGGCCCAACTCCATCTCGGCTTCTGTTATGAAAAATCAGGCCTGAAGCAAGCCCAGGAGGCTTTTCAGAGGGTGATCGACCAATACCCGGAACAGGGCGATGCCGTGAAGGCGGCCAAAGAAAGACTTTCTATTCTCCTTGGAGCCCAGGCCTTCATAGAAAAAGGCGACAAGGAATTTAAGATAACCAAAATCCATACTGAAAGAGCGAGAACCGCCTACCTATCTCCAGACGGCAAAAGATTAGCTCTAATTGATTGGAAACAAAACAACCTGTGGCTTAGGAATATTGCAAGCGGCAAGGAAGTCTGTCTCGTTCCCACTCCTGAAGAGATTGATGATTGCTTTTGGTCTCCAGACAGTAAATCGATTGCCTATATAACCGGCGTTGCTAGTGTCAAGATTGTCTCTTCAGACGGAGGCCAGCCAAAGACAATCATCGAAGTCGATCCCGAAATGAAAAAGGCGGGCGATTATGCCTGGCCTATGGGTTGGACTCCAGACAGCAAAAAACTCATCTTCCAAGTTAAGACCAAAGGTTTGTTTGCGATTCCGGCCTCTGGAGGAAAGTGGGAAGAGATCTATAAATTTCCGGATCCTCAAAAAGCAAAGGAACGTAACGAATGGCTGACTTTATCACCTGATGGGAAGTTTATCGCTTATCAATCGACTCAGGCTGGCAATCAGGATATCTATGTGATGCCTGCCCGGGGTGGTGAGTCAGTGCGGATTACGGATGATGCGGCAATCGACAGATGGCCTGTCTGGTCTTACGACGGCCAATGGCTGGCCTTTAATTCGGCTAGAACAGGACAGTTTGAGACATGGGTGATCAGGATAACGCCGGATGGCAAGCCCGGAAGTTCCCCCATTCAGGTGACACGCGGAGGGGGAGGCGGAGTTTGGACGCAGGATGGCAAAATTGCCTACTCCACAAGAAAAGACATTGAACATGTTTTTGTCGCAAATACAGATGGAAGCCAGGAAACTCAACTGACTAAACTCAACAATGGGAACATGATACCTCGCTGGTCTCCGGACGGAAAAACCATCGCCTTCATTGCAGACTATGGAGCGGAAGCAAACAGAACAGCCGTTTGGACAGTGTCTTCGAACGGAGGAGATGAAAAATTCCTGGCCGTTGGCAATTCTCCCGTCTGGTCTCCGGACGGAAAGAAGATCGCTTTTTGTAACGAAAGAGGTCGACTGTTTACTCCTTCAGTAAAGGCGACAATATCCATCATCCCGGCAGAAGGAGGGGAGGCAAGAGAACTCATGAATTACGACGGATCTGTGAGCCTTCTTGATTGGTCACCGGATGGCAAACATATCGCTTTTGACTATGGCAGAGTGAAAGATGGCAAGAATCCCATTCCGGATTCACAGGGGAGTGAGGAAGACATCTACGTAATTTCCGTGACAGGTGGAGAGCCGAAAAGATTAACTCGAATCGACAAGAAAGGATTTCATTTCACTTCCCCCCGCTGGTCTCCTGACGGAAAGAAGATTGCCTTCCGATGGATGAATGAGGCAGGGATGGAAACAGGAACTCTTAGCGAACCAGTTTGTATCTATACAATAGATGTTGAAGGAGGGGAGCCAAAGCTCGTCACAGATGAAATGGACAGCTGGTGGTTTTGCTTTTCCCGTGACGGCAAGAATATTATTTTCTCCAAACACGAAAAAGAATCAGAAGGGCCTTGGGTAGCGGATCATAGACTCTATAAAGTTTCCGCCGAAGGAGGGAAGGCTGAAAAATTGAATATCATGGGCAGAATGCCCGATTTCTCTCCAGACGGGAAGAGAATAGTCCTTTCGAAAACTTCAGAGTATCGTGTTGAACTCTGGTTGGTGGAAAATTTTCTGCCGATTGATAAAAAAGAGAAATAGCCCGATGAAGGGGTAGGAATTTGCCTTTTGCTGCATTGGCCGAGTGAGCATCTTTGCAGATCGGCAGATCGGGGCGGACCAGAGCAAGACAAATCTTCACACGATCTCCACATTTCCTTGATGATCGCTCCAGCTTATGGGGCGTAGAATTGGCTGGCACGCCGTTCCGGTCTTAGGCTCATGTCTGTAACTCTCAGGACAGCCCTCAAGAGGCAAAAGAGACTTTTACTCCTCTTTGTCCTCACCATATTGCTCCCCTCCGCCATACTGGCCTTTTTTGCCATAAGGGCCGTTCGCAACGAGAGTTACCGGCTGGCAAAACAGGTCGAGAATGAGTATCGGGTTGCCGCTGAGACCCTGGAGGCTCAGATCAACGCGTGTCTTGCGCAGGTGGAGCTGAGTCTGCAGTCCCTGGCTCGCCAAGAGCACTTCCCGCAGAAGCGCTATGCCGACATGCGCCGCGCATCGTTAGACTTGGTCACTGCCAATCCCCTGATTGAGCAGGTGTTCATCTCTTACGGCAACGAGGAGCCCTTCTTTCCTCTCCTTGAACCGGTCCCAGGCAGATTGATGCCACCGTCCTCAGCCCCGTTGTTCCCCTCCCTCGCGGGCCTTTTGCGACAGGCGCAAAAGTATGAGTTCCAGGAGTCAGACTTCAACCGGGCCGTCGCCAGCTACGAGAAGATCGGCGCCATGGTCGGAGACCGGAACATCAAAGCGCAAATGCTTGCCAATATCGGCCGCTGCCACATGAAGCGCGGGCAATTCGAGCGCGCTCTCTCTTGCTACCGAGCGGTAGCCGCTGACTTTCCCGATTGCATGAGCGCCCACGGAATCCCGATGGAGCTTGTCGCCCGAATGCAGATTGCCGAGTGCAACAGAATGAAGGGCGACCGAACCAGCGCTACCGATGAATCTCTCCATTTGTACCAGGATCTTCTGCAGAAGTCGTGGCCTCTGAATCAGGATCGGTTTGAAACCTATTCCTCAATCGTCGAAGAAACGCTATCCGGATTGATCGCGGCGGGATCTGCACGCTCAGGCGGGATGGAATCCGCAAAGGAGTTCGCGAGCTTGCAGGCGCAGCATCAAGTGCGGAGAGGTGCATTCCAAGTCGCGAACACCCTTCGAGATGATGTCATCCCTGCGCTTCGCGCAATGGCCAATGCACGCAATCCCGCTCTGCTGTCTCTCATCCGCTATTCGCACCCTCTTCCCCAGAAAACGCTCCTGCTCATCGCAGCCATGATCCCCGACTCAGCCGGCCGCGCTTCGATGGGAATGGTCGGCGCAGTAATCAACAACAGGCTGTTGGAGGGAGACGTCCTCAGCGGGAGCATTGCAAAGCTGCAGTGCAGCGTTCCCCCGCGCGTTGTAGTGTCCAGCCTGTCCGGCGGGCTTATTCAAGGAACCCGGAGCGAAGGCGAAGCAATGGTCACACTGGTTTTCAAGGACGGCTTCCCCCCTTGGAGAATAGAGTTCTTCAGGGCGCAGCCGCAGCTGTCCGCAGTCCTGCAGCTGAGCAAGAGCTTCTACTTCTGGACCGTTCTGGTTCTGGTCCTGATCCTGATGACCGGCGGGGCCCTGACGGCGCGAACCATCGCGCATCAGATCCAGGTCCTGGATCTGCAATCCGACCTCGTCTCATCGGTATCCCACGAATTCAAAACGCCCCTGTCTTCCATGAATGCCCTGCTGGAGAGGTTGCGGGAGGGAAAAGTCAAGGAGGTGGAGAAAGCGGGGCAGTATTTCTCCGTCATGTCGGCTGACGTGGAGAAACTGACGCGGCTGGTGAACAACATTCTGAGCGCAGCCAAGATCGAAGAAGGCAAAGCTGCGTATGCCAGGATCGATACGGATATGCGCTCGTGGCTGCAAGACCACATGGCAGCGTTTGAAAACAACCACAGGGATTCAGGAATTAAGCTGGCGGTTCAGATCGCGGAAGACCTCCCTCATCTTTGCATCGACCCGGACGCGATCTCTCTGGCACTCTCCAACCTCTTTGATAACGCAGTCAAGTTCTCGCAGGGGAAAAAGGAGATTTGTTTCCGTGCCCGGCGGGAGGGAGAAGATGTCATCCTGGAAGTTGAGGACTTTGGCATCGGCATCCTGCCGGATGAGTTGGACAAAGTGTTCGACAAGTTTTATCGCGGCCGCGATGCCTTGAAACTGTCGGTCAGGGGCTTGGGGCTCGGCCTGGCGACGGCAAAGCACATCGTGGAGGATCACGGCGGCAAGCTCACCGTCGAAAGCAAGGTGGGTGCGGGAGCCACGTTCAGGATAACTCTGCCAGGCGACGAAGGGGGTGGGCATCATGCCCAAAAGGCTGCTGATCATTGAGGACGACCCGGGAATCCGGCTCGGCATTAAGGACGAATTCGAGTCTGAGGGATATGTCGTGGAGGAAGCAGGAGACGGTCAGCAGGGCCTGGCCACGGCGATGCAGTGGAATCCTGACTTGATCATTCTCGACATCATGTTGCCCCGCCTCGACGGCTGGGAGGTCTGCAAGCGGCTGCGTGCGGAGGGTCATCTCGCGCCCATCATTATGCTGACGGTAAAAGACAAAGAGATCGACCGTGTGCTGGGCCTGGAGTTGGGGGCGGACGACTACGTCACCAAGCCGTTCAGCCTGCGCGAGCTCGTTGCCCGCGCCAAAGCCATTCTAAGGCGCTGCGCCGCAAGCCAGGGTGACCCAGGATCCTATTCGTTTGGCGGCGTGCACCTGGATTTCAGGCGGTACGAGGCCCGGAGGAACAATCAGAAGCTGGACCTGACTCCGCTGGAATTCCATATCATGAAGCTGCTGATCCGCAGGAAAGGCGAGGTGCTCTCGAGAGACGCCATCCTGGATGAGATCTGGGGGAAGGACAACGTCTCTGTCACTTTGCGGACGGTAGACAGTCACATCGCCAACATCCGCAGAAAGATCGAAGAGGACGCTTCGGATCCCAAACACATCATCAGCGTTAGGGCCGTGGGTTACAAGTTCCAGGATTGACATCCGAGACGGCACGCCGATGAAACATCACAGCTTCTTGACGGTTCCTTCAAGCATCGCCGGAACAAAAGGCCTATCCTCCTCGCAACAAACATAGGAGGTTACTATGAAAAACCCGAAAGGCATCTTCATTGTCATGCTCTTCCTCCCGCTCACCGCAATCATTTCCCTGCGCGCGAGCGTCTCCCAGCAGACAGCGGGCCAGGTGTTCGAAAGGGCCCTGCAGGCGGAGGAAGTCCAGGGCGATTTGCAGAAAGCGATCTCCCTTTACAAGAAGGTTCTTCAGGATTTCCCGAAAAACCGTGAGGTCGCCGCCAAGTCTCTCCTGCACATGGGCCAGTGTTACGAGAAGCTGGGCGACGCGGAGGCGAGCAAGGCGTACGAGCAGATCGTGCGCGAGTACGCGGATCAGGCGGATCTCGCCGCCGAGGCCCGCACCAAGCTGGCCGCGCTGGCGGGGGCTGCCGGCGCGTCGAGCAGTTCGACGCTGGCCGTGAGGAGGGTATGGGCGGGAGCGGATGTGACGGGCAAGGTGTCGCCCGACGGCCGTTTCCTGTCGTTCACCGACTTTGATAGCGGAAATGTCGCCATCCGAGACCTCGCCACCGGCCAGAACCGGCTGTTGACCGACACGGGCAACCCGGATGGGTCGGGGGGATGGGCCGAGCCCTCGATGCCTTCGCCAGACGGCAAGTATGTCGCCTACACCTGGAACTCGGGCGGCGAGCGCAACCTTTGTGTCGTCGGGCTCGATGGCTCGAAGCCGCGGGTCCTGCGGGCAACCGGAAATGGAGTCCTCCACCTTTTGCCGGTAGCGTGGTCGCCTGACGGCAGGCACCTGCTGGCCGAATTCGTGAAGACCGACGGCACCCGCGACATGATGCTGGTCGCGGTCGCCGACGGCTCCGCGAAGCTGTTGAAGGCAATGGGAAAGGACCTGTCTCCGGGCGGGGAGTTCTCCCCTGACGGACGGTACATCGCCTGGGCGGCCAAGGATGGGCTCTCGCTGTTCGACCTCCGGACGGGAACCGAGTCGCCCCTCATCCTGGATCGGTCGAATCCCAGCGTCCTGGGCTGGGCTCCGGACGGGAGGCACATCCTGTTCTCCAGTGAGCGGGCGGGGTCGGCCGACGCGTGGCTTGTCGCGGTGGCCGGCGGGAAGGCCCAGGGCGAACCGGTGTTCGTCAGGAAGGAGTGGGGCAACCTGCCCATGGGATTCACACGCTCGGGGGCTTTCTACTACGCGGTCATCAACAACATTTGGGACGTCCAGATCGCCGAGCTCGACCCGACCGGCGGAAACGTGGTTTCGCCGTCGCATGCGGCATTCCGGCGCGGCAACACGCGTGCTCCAGACTGGTCTCCCGACGGGCGCTCGCTCGCAGCCGTCGACGCCCGCGAGCCGAGCCGGGCCGTGATCATTCGTTCCGTGGATACGGGCGAGGAGCGGGAGCTCGAGGTCGGTGAGAGGACGATCGGGATGGGCGGCCTCCGTTGGACTCCGGACGGAAAGGCCGTCGTGGTTCCGGCATCCGAGCCGGGGAAGGGCGAGAGCCTAATCCGAATCGATGTCCAAACGGGGCAGGTGACCTCTCTGATGCCGCTTCCGGCTTTGAGCGGCTGGCCGCGCGTCGAGTTTTCTCGAGACGGCAACATCGTCTTCTACGTCACGCCGCCTGTTCCCTTCGCAGCGCACACGGGTCGCCTCGTGTCCCACGATTTGCGGTCCGGCCATGAGACCGAAATCGTCCAGAAACCAGGTCTCATCTGGGGCGCGATATCGCCCGATGGCCAACGAGTGGTGATCAATACGATCTCTGACAAGTCTTGGAGCCTGCTCGTCATGCCGGCCTCCGGGGGAGAGT
>Ga0315279_10000209_pt1 | contig 126302 bp, 145 predicted proteins | sample YL17G06_20_MG_FD_203694 | JGI IMG/M metagenome (GOLD analysis project Ga0315279, IMG submission 203694) | Sediment microbial communities from Yellowstone Lake, YNP, Wyoming, USA - YL17G06_20 | ecosystem: Environmental > Aquatic > Freshwater > Lake > Sediment | place: USA: Wyoming | collected... | reverse complement strand
GCCTTAATCACCTTTACATCCTTGACATTGAGAGTCTTCTTTAAAAATTCTGCAACTGCTTTTTTTGCCTCTTCTATATCAGCCATTTCTACACCTCCTCCTCTTTTGCCTTTCTAATAGCGTCCAATCGCGCCAAAAGTTCCGCTTCTTGTTTGTTATATTCCTTTTCGCTGATTTTGTCCAATTCAAATTTAAGCTGTAATTCCATAAGTTTCTCTTTTATGCGCCCTTCATCGGAAAATTCCTTTTCTGCTACCTCGTTAATCTTTTTCCCCAACCAAATTATACCATTCAATGGCGCAAGTAATATATCGTCAATTAAAAACATCCCTAATATCTCCCTGTCTCAATGGTTCGACTTACGCTCACCATTGACACTAAAGCGAAGTCGAAGTGTCAATTACCAGATTCACAAAATTAAAGGGCGGCAGCGTGCCTGTATATTTAAATTTTATTTTATCGCCGGATTTGTCTGCGAGGGCCTGAACGTTTTGGTCAAATTCTGCTTCTCTACATTTTTCTACCAGGAAGGCGGCGCTTATAATCATCAACTCGCCATAGGGAGTATTGACCTTCGTATCTTGCGCCAAAGGTGAAAGCGTATTAAAAATCTCCTCTTTATAGATATCTTTCTCTTTTTGCAAGGCGGCTTCAACCATCCTGCCGACTTCCATACGCTGCCAGTAGGTCTTTGCCGGAGGCTCGGACGATATTGCCTCTTTGAGCCTTCTGACATCTTCGTGTTTTTCCAATATCTCTTTGTATATAATCTCTTCTTTAAATATCGCTTTTAGTCCAAGCTCTTTTTTACCTTCCATATTTTTTAATAAATCTATAAACCTATCGTGCTCTATTTCTAATATTTTCCTTACCTTTTCTTCATCCTCCGTAATGGTAGCAAATCTTACGGGTAAAACTGTATATTCCTTCATTACCTCTTCAATTGCCCTTTCATGGGCAAGCATATTATCCCTTGAAATAGAATAACTTATTATAGGAGAATTGCTCACCACCGCGGCTATATCATCGAAAAGAATAGTATATAACTCATCACCTCTATCTCCAATCCCCAAGGTGCCAAAAGATCGAGCTTCATTTGAGGCAATAATACAATATATATACTTGCCTTCTTTCAAAACAACATTCTCCATCTATTTCTTACTCTCATCAGCGCTTGCGGCTACTAATGCTCCCTTGGCTACGCTTCTTAATGGTTGAGATGCCATCCTTACTGAACCAACTGGAATGGGGAGTTTCAAGCGGTCTAAAATCTGCCTAAACCTATTACTAAAACCTGTGGGCAGTGAAGTGCCTCCTGAAAGGATAATACTTATGGGCTTGGCAACCCTCGGCAATCTTCTTGCCTTGGTAATTTCCTGCTTTATATTTTCAATCACATACTCAATTAAGTGGTTATAATAAATAGATAAAGCGCTTTCAGTCTTACTTAAATCCCCCTGCTTGCTCAAATCAAGAGAAGATTCCTTTACGCTAGAGACACGGCTGGATGTCTCATCTACTGCCATAGCCACCTGTTGGTCTATCCAATCCCCTGCCTTAGTAACCGAAAATTTAAATACGGGTACAGATAAAAAGCTCAAACAGACATTGACCATCCCACCACCAAAGGAAAGGCCAATTCCCGTAAAATCTTCCTCGGCTAACTCAGATAATATAATGGCATGGCCCTCATTTATTGACTTAGGAGTATATCCCAAGGTCTTTAAGAATCCCTCAATCATCTTTATATGGTAGAGAATGTTAAATTCTGCATCCAAGGGTTCACCCGGGACAGAAAAATAGACTATCTCTCCTTTGTAAGAAGGCTCACCTACCACGCTTTTTATCAGTAACTCAACCATTGGTAAGGCTTCTTTCTCTGTAGGGCTTATCACACCTCTTGAGAGAGGCCGCCTGGTCTCTTTATTAAACATATTGGCAAATTCCAAGGCTTCATCACCTACTACATAGAGTTTATCTTCTTTTATAATGTATTTCACTTTTGAGTTGTCGAGTATCTTCTTAGTGAAATCAGTGTGTTCTACCTCAAAAAAGGAATTTCGCTGCGACTTAAAAACAATCTCATCGCCTTCCTTATATGCGCATTTCACAAACATTGTGCCGATATCCACGCCCTTACCTTTTTGTATCTGGCCTTTGAGGCTTTCAATCTTCTTTTCTTCCTTGGTCTTAGTCATCTCTTCCTCCCTCTCTTATGAATCTCTTTAAATAATCTTACTGTCTTATCCATGCCATCGGATTTCTCCTTTTCTACCCGCGTTCCGATTCTATCGATATTACTCTCTAAAGTTAAACTTTCGTCCTCTATAGGAAAATCAAAGTCCGTCTTTATTTTTATGAGTTCTTCTTGAGTCTCAATTCCTGCCTCTTTTTTTATTTCTCTAACAGAAACAGGAATCTTAATGCCCTTTACAGCTCTCTTCAGCTCGCCGCTAATCTCCTTGGCTACCTCGCCGGCAACTTCTTTAATTAACTCTCTATCAATCCTGGATTCTTCAGTCAGTAATGTCTTTATTCCTGCCTTTGCTAAAGAGTAATGGCCTTGCGAAAAATTTAGATAACCTTTTCTTACCAAATACCGGCACAAAAATCCCATATAGTCTAAAGAGAAACCCACGTCTCTTCTTATCTGGTCTTTAGTTGCCAGCCTTAATCTGGCTACACAATTAATAATATCTGCTTCTGTCCCGGTCAAACCCACTCTATTTCTCCCATTCCTCAGGATAAATAACAATGTTAACAAAATTAAAGACCGGCAGGGGTCCGGCGTACATAAACTTTATCCTGTCCTTATATTTTTCACTCAGATCATCCATTACGTTATCAAATTCTTTTTCCCTGCCTTTATCTATCAAAAAGGCGGCGTTCATAAACATCTCATCGCCTACGGCCTTATTGAGTTTATAATCAAAGGCGGTTCTTCTTAAGGTATCTACTATTCGTTCTGCTTCTTTCTCTTTCTTCTTTTCCAGGGCCTTCTCTACCATCTTACCTACTTCCATTTTGGCCTGAATATTTTTATTATTCTTGTCGTTCTGAATATCCTCTTTTGTTCTCTTAATTGCTTTATTCTCGTCTACAACTTCTTTGAAGATTACATCCATATTCTTCCATACGCCTTTAACGCCCAATTCTACTTTGTGGTCCGCATCCCGTAACGCGTTCTTAAATTCTCTATATCTTCTATCCAATAGATTTCTTATCTCATCAGCACTCGAAGCAATAGTCCCAAACCTAACCGGAAGCACACTATCAAATTCTTTCATTACCTCCTCAATTACCTTCTCATGAGCCAATAAATTTTCTCGATTTACCACAAATTTGGTTATCGGATGGTTACTTACTACCATACTTAACTCATCGTAGCCAATAGTTAAGACCTCATCGCCTCTTCCGCCTATTCCTATAGGCCCGAAATTCCTTTCCTGTTTTGTGCCGATAATACAATAAATGTATTTGCCTTCCTTTTCCATTACTCTCTCACCCTCACTAATATCGCGTTCTCTTTAAACATTTCTCTGTCAAAAGGGATCTTATCTTGTTGATTTGCCTGCTCGAGGGCGACACAGTAGTCAGCGAGTATCTTATAGGCCTTATTCACCTCATCAAACTCCTTTTCGGCACAAGGGTTATTCGGATTTTTATCCGGATGAGTAGAGAACACCTGTCTCTGGTAGGCTTTCTTGATCTCGTCTTTACCTGTAATATCGTTTAAAATCCCAAGTTTTTTCTTCGCCCAATCTACCTCTTCGTTTTTTAGCGTTTTTATCTCAAGCGTATAAAAGCTATATGGCGGAAGGGGCCCAACGCATCTAAAATTCAATTTCTCATTAAATTTAGCATTCAGCTCTTCTACTTTTTTATCAAAATCTTCTCGTTTATCTTTATCTACTAAAAAGGCGATATTAACCACCATTTTATCATCCATAAGCTCGTGGGTTTTAAAATCTACACAAAATGTTTTTAAGTTATCCTGTATTTCTTTGGCAAATTTATCTCTTCTTTCATCCAAAGCCTTTTTGAGCATAGAACCTATCTTCATCTGATCATCTACAGTAATCCCTTTGGGATTGCTCAAAAGTTTCTCTTTAAACTCTTTTATCTCTTTTTCTTCTCCTGCTTCTTTAATAATAGAGTTAAAATCGCTCCAACTAGCTACAAAATCAATTTCTATTTTATCGCTTATTCTTTCAAAAATCTCTTTTATGAGGTTGTATCCTTTACTTAGGATATCCCTGACTTCAGTTTCATCTTGAGCGAATGTCCCCAATCTCATAGGAATAATTGTAGTTTGCGGAGTCATGACTCTTTCAATAACTGTTTGATGGCCAATTAAGAACCTTGCCAAAATATCCTTACGCATATGTGTATAATCAACTATTTCAGAGCTTCTTACCAAGGCTGAGATATCCTGATAGGCAATCGTATATACCCCGTTAGATTCGCTTTCTTCTAACCCAGCAGGGTAGACCTTCCTGTCCTTTAAGGAAGGGTCTAAAAGGAGATCCTTTGGGATAGAAAGATGCAGGCTTGCATTCGAATTTAAAATTCCGTAAATATACATTCCTTTTCTTTCCATAATATTTATCTACCTAAAGAGAGGGTAGGCTTCTTCCTTTGGTACCTTGATATAGCTAAAGAAACTCGAGACGAAGATTGAAAATCGAGCTATTTCTGTTCGGGCGGCTTCGGCTATCGGAAGCCGAACCACTGCCTATTTGGCTTGCGGCTTTGCCTTTTTCTTGAAGATGCCGCCAAAAAACCTCTTAATGCCATCCATTAAACCCTTGATGAATTTTAACATATTATTTAGGCTCCTTTCTTTTTGTGGCTTTAGCTATATTGAAAGCTAAACCACTGCCCTCTGGCTTGCGTCTTTGGTATTCATTAACCCCAAAGTCTCTTCAAAGTGCTGTTTTGAAATCTTCAATTCTAAGTTTTGATTTTTTCCTGCCTGCCGGTCAGGCAGGGATTTTTGTTTTTCTATATATTCTCTTATCGCCAGCATAGAGGCCTTCCTGCATATAAATTCGATATCCGCACCTACTTTGCCTTCGGTCTTTCCGGCTAATTCTTTTAAATCCACTTCCTTAGTGAGCGGCTTATTTTTGGTGTGTATCTTAAATATCTCCACCCTGGTTTTTTCATCTGGTACTGGCAACTCAAGTATTAAATCAAACCTACCACTCCTTAATAATGCAGGGTCAACTAAATCTAACCTATTGGTAGCTGCTAAAACTACTACTCCTTTAAGCTCCTCAATTCCATCCATCTCAGTTAAGAATTGGCTAATTGTCCTCTCTGTAACATGTGAAGAATCACCTATGCCCCGAAGGGGCACCAAAGACTCTATCTCATCAAAAAATAAAATTGTGGGCGAGGCCTGTTTTGCTTTTTTAAATATCTCTCTTACTCCACGCTCTGATTCGCCAACGTAGCGACTTATAAGTTCAGGTCCTTTAATAGAGATAAAATTCACTCCACTTTCATTAGCCACTGCTTTGGCTAATAAAGTCTTTCCTGTACCAGGAGCTCCGTAGAGTAGAATTCCCTTAGGAGGATTGGTGTTTGCTTTTTTAAAGACATCCGTGTACTTAAGCGGCCATTCAATTGCTTCCTTTAGTTCATCTTTAATATTCTCTAAACCTCCTACATCTTTCCATTTAACATCTGGCACCTCTACAAATACCTCTCTTATTGCTGATGGCTCAACCTCTTTCATCGCCTCCTGAAAATTATCCATAGTCACTTCTAACTTGGCTAAAGTCTCATAGGGAATATCCGCCATCTCAAAATTTATCTTGGGTAAAATCTTACGCAGTGCTGACATAGCTGCTTCTCTTGCTAAAGCTTCTAAATCTGCGCCTACAAATCCATGGGTAATCTCTGCCAATTTTTCTAAATTCACATCTTCTGCTAAAGGCATGCCTCGAGTGTGAATCTGCAAAATCTCTAATCTTCCATTTTTATCAGGAATGGGTATAGAAATCTCTCGGTCAAAACGGCCCGGTCTTCTTAGGGCAGGATCTATTATATTGGGCACATTGGTTGCAGCCATGACGATAACCTGACCCCTAGACTCTAAGCCATCCATCAGAGCTAAAAGTTGAGCTACTACCCTACGTTCAACCTGCTTCTCAGCTCCCATCTCTTCTCTTTTTGGGGCGATGGATTCGATCTCGTCAATAAAGATTATGGCTGGGGCATGAGCTTGCGCATCTTCAAATATTGAACGGAGGCGTTGTTCCGACTCACCGTAGAACTTTCCCATTACAGCCGGGCCCGAAATATGGGTAAAGTAGGCATCGGTCTCATTTGCTACAGCGCGGGCAATTAAGGTCTTGCCGGTTCCCGGAGGACCATGGAACAAAACTCCACGGGGTGCGTCGATACCTAGCCTTTCAAATACCTGCGGATATCTTAAAGGTAGTTCTATCATTTCTCGGATTCTTTGAATTTGATTAGAAAGCCCACCGATATCCTCATAGGAAATTTTTGCCGATACCTCTTCTGGTTTAGTCTTTGTCTCTATCCTAAGTAAAGTATCAGGCCCTATCAAAACTACACCCTCATTGGGAATGGTATCCAATACTTTAAAGTCGCAGTGCCTTGAGCCAAAGAAGGTAGCCCTCACCCTATCACCAGTTACAACCGGAAGGCCAGCAATGAGTGAGCCGAGGTATTGGGTATCCTTATCTCTTTGTAGTAAACTAGAAATAGTTAAAGGCGAAAGCGTGATTTTGCTAGCAGGTTTGTAGTCGCTTTTATGAATCTTTACCTTTTCATCTAAGCCTACTTGCGCATTTTCCCGGGATATTCCATCTATTTGAATTATGCCTTTACCTCTATCCTCCGCATAACAAGGCATTACTTTTGCAGGTGTCTTTCTTTTTCCTTCGAGCTCAATAATTTCACCTACCTCTAAACCTAAGGTTTTTAAATCCTCTGGGTCAATCCGAGCAATTGCTCGACCTACATCCTTAGGCAAAGCCTCTTTTACTTTTAAGATGAGTGTCTGATTATCCGTCTTTATCTTCATTGAAATAAGAAACCCTTAAGATTACTCAAAGACTCTATTCCTTTAACCTCGCGAGACTGTAAGGGTATAATAGTGGTCTTTAAATTGCTAAATTTTCTTCTTATTTGTTTTATATATTCCTCCTGGGCATTACTTCTTTCCCGGCAAAATTCACAATCCCTTAATTCTAACCCAGCAGGGTAGACTTTCCCATCCTTTAAGGAAAGGTCTAAAACATTATTCACTATCAATTGTTTTACTTTTATTCCATATCTATTCAAATCATTCAACAGTCTCTCTGTTTCCAAAATCGCCATATCTTCAGGGATAGTAACCGCAATAAACTCACATTTATTTTGGTCCTTAAGCAAACCTTCTATTTTCTTTACCGTCTTCTTCATCTCCACCAGAAAGTCATCGCCTTCGTCAGGTTTATATTTGCCGGAAAAGGTTTCTACCATATACCTATATTTCCAGCGCATCTTAGCTAAAACCTTAATCCATTCATCCAATAATTCTGGTAAGGTTAGAAGCCGAAGAGCATGACCAGTAGGCGCGGTATCTACAATGTATTTATCAAACCTTGCCTCTTCGATAAGGTCAACTATGGTTTTAAACCCCATTACCTCATCTATGCCCGGGATAGGTAAGGCAAAAATAGAGTCAATGTCTTCCTGGTCTAAATAAGTAGAGGTATCAAAAATCTTCTTTATCTGAGCTTCATATTTTACCTTGAATTGAGAAAGAGCTTTCTGCGCATTTACTTCCAAGGCACTTAAATTCTTTATGCCCTTTACTTCTTTTATCTCATCTCCGATTTTCAGGCCTAAACTATCTGAAAGAGAATGTGCCGGGTCAGTAGAAATAACTAATACTTTATAACCTTCCTTAGCTAAATAAAGACCTGTGCTTGAAGCACAGGTCGTCTTTCCTACGCCGCCCTTTCCGCCAAATAAAATTAACTTTAGCGCATCTTCTTTTAATCCGGTTAATGCCATTTAGCATTTCTTTATAATAACTTCTAATATACCATTTTTATAACTTGAGGTTAAGGTTTCTGATTTTACCTTTGCGGGAAGTAAAACCTCTTTGTGGTATTTCCTATCCCCGCTTTGGACAGAGATATCTAATATATCTCCTTTCAAATCTAATTTTATATCCTCTTGACTTACGCCCGGCATCTCAGCATAAACCTTAATTTCCTCCTTTTCATCAAAGATATCCACAATGGGTTCTCTTTCTTCTTCAACCTTAGGTCCCTTAGGAGTCTTTTTAATATTGCCAAAGGGCTCAACAATGGGTCTTCCACCTACGGCGGTCTTAATAGAAAAACCAAACACCCCTTTCATCCCTTCCTTAAGATGACTTAGGTCTATCTCGCCTTCTTTTTTGATTTCTCCGCCTGCTTCTTTTAAATCTGCCGCAAGGTCAACTAATTTCTCAATGCCTTTAAATAAGCCACCAATGCCAAAATCAAAACCTGTTTCTTCTTCCTTTTTCTTCTTTTCTCTTGCCATTGCCTTCCTCCTTGATATGTTCTGCCAAAAATACACTTATTTTTTCTTTTTAGAAATAACACCCATGCCTTTGCATGTTAAGCATGGAAGTGCTTTGCCTTGTTCTCTACCTATCCCTTTACAGATAGGACAAGTCTCAATCTGCGAAGTCCCTACAGTAACGATACCTTTCCCCCTACACACGGTACAGGTAAGAGTAGTCCGTGGATGTCTTTTTCCTGTTCCATTACAATAAGCACAAATTACTGCCGGCGATTGGACATTTGCTTTTCCATTACCGAGACAAACCGGACATTTTATCCCCTTTTTAGAGAAGAGAAGACCTGTGCCCCTGCAGAACCCACATCTATAAACATTCTTGGTTAAAATTTCACCTCTTCGCCCTATACTTTGCCTATTCCATTCCATTGTTCGCCAGTTCATTTTCTTCTCCCCCTTAATACTTTAATGACATTCTCTTCCATTCTTTTCCGGAAGGTTTTTCAAACTCTTTTGTAACACTCTCTTTTTTTCCAGCTTCTGCCTTTTGCAATTTATCCATTTGTTTATTGACATCATCAAGCTTCTTTTGGATATCCTTTTTCCTTTTATCTAAAATATAAATCTCTTTCTCCAATCTATCTTTCTCTTTGCGCAGCATATATAGGTCAAGGTAAGCAGAACTTTGCACTCGAGGGATAGACCTTTTGCCGCCTGAGTGCATACTCTTTATGCTTCGTAAACCGCTAATCTCTGATACGCCTTTCATAGTCTTCTATCTCCTTTTATATTATCTTGCCAGGCTTTTTCCTCTTGCCGTTATCCTGCAAGATGAACGCGTAAAAAAACCAATGCAATCTTGTTTTTCTAAAGACCTACATAGCATATAAGTATAGCCAATTTCAAACCCTGCCTTGCTACTTAATTCCTTCATAGAGATCATATCGTTTTTATCTTTCACAATCTTCAATAACTCTAATTCTGAAGCTGTTAAGCTCATAGTGTCTCATTTTTAGTAATTTATGGTTTCCACGTTTTTCAAGATTCTTTTCTTATTCTCCTGGCGTTTCTTTTGGATACTTACTTTTCTTCTCTCAAGTTTGAATAGCCAATTCTTTTCTATCACATCTTTACCCTCTTCTGTCAGGCTACATATCCCTCCAAATGTATTAAAATCAACATAACCACTTCTTTCCAAACCTTTACAAATCACATACGCATAATGGGCGCTTATCCTCAACTCTTGTGCGATTAAATAATAATGAATCCTATCATCACTTTTGGCAATAACATCCAAGGCTTCCTGCTCCATACCGGTCATCCTTTACCCCGATAATCTCTCAAGAAAATCACTTCGCGATAACTTCAATGCGATTTTCAGTGGTTAGGAAAGTGTTTTATACTTTCCTATACCATTAAAAAGTCTTCCATTTGGCACGGTCTTCTAAATATCTTTTTAGGCCGTCTGAGCCCCCTTGAGGTTTCTTCCCCAATGCCGTCCAACCGTTGCCGGCAACCCTGACCTTGCCTGTTCGAAAAATATCTATAATATCATTCTCGCCCATAGAGCGAAGGATTATTCTCACATAGTTCGTATCAAGACGCATTTTGGCCGCAATTTTTCCTATAGTGCATTCGCCGCCTTCAGCCTCAATTATTTTAAGGATTTTGCTTTCATCTGGTGTGGGCATTTTTTATTTTAGCTTCGCCTCTAACCGCTCTAACCTCTTTTTCAGCGTTACGTTCTCTTTTTCTATCTCGGTTTCTTTGGCTTTTGTAGATAAGTAAGAATCCTGCTGCCACCAATTTATGCCCATCTCCATCGCCTTATCCACAGAGGCAATTAAGAGCCGTATCTTAATATTGAGAAGGTCTACATCACAAAGTTGAATCTTAATATCGCCGGCAATAACTATTCCTTTATCCAAGACCCTTTCTAAGATATCCGCAAGATTAGTGGCTTGAATTGCATGGACCATTTGGCCTGGCATTTTAATACCTCATCTATTTTGTAACCACACCTTTACCTTTACATTTTAAGCAAGGAAGTCTATCGCCTGGCTGTGCACCTGTTCCCAGGCAGTAACTACATACCTCAATAGGCTTTGTAACACTAACTAAACCCTTTCCGCCACAAACCGTGCAGGTAAGATTTGTTCTAGCTGGATAATCGCCTCTGCCTTTACAATAAGCGCACACTACAGCCGGTCCAGTTAAAGAAACAGAACCTACGCCCTTACATACCGGACATTTCGTACCTTTGGTTCTGGGTAATATTCCAGTGACAGCACAGAAAGAGCATTTAAACGTATTTCCTTTTAGAATTTCGCCTATTTTTCGGCCTAATTTTGTTTTGCCACCTTTAAAATTAAACGTCTTCCATTCCATTATAAAAACCTCTCATCTCTTAATAATTCAAAGACATTTTTTTCCATTCTTTTTTGACGCCATTTCTTTGCGTGTAAGCACGCTCTGAAGAACTTGGACTTCCACTACTTTTAACAAGAGTTTCCACTCCTTGTAGCCTATTCATCTCCAGATCTATTTCCTCCAAGCGCTTTTTGATACCAGTATCCCTCATACCCACTCTCTCGCTCTCCTTCAGAAGCCTTTCCTTCTCTTTATTCATCATATATAAATCTAAATAGGTTGAACTTTGAACCCTCGGTATGGAACGCTTCTTTGCGCTAACCATTGTCCTTAATTTATGGAGCCCTGGCAAACTATTAACATCTCTCATTGTTATCCTCTCTTGCGACCACGGAGGGTACGGAGATTATCGCAGATTTTCCACGTCCGTGTTTTGAGTGAATTCCGTATTTCCCTGGTTTCTATCTTGCGTTTTCTTTGGCTGAGACTAAAATATTCTTCTTTCTGCTTGCTCCCACAATTTTCAGTTCAACCAATTGGCCTTCTTTTAAGTCTGCTACCCGCTGAATATTGCCGGGAAGCTGAATCTTACCTTCTTTATCTACCTTAGAAAATGCCCGCATCAGTGTCATTTCATTCACCTCCAATTTTGCTTTGTTATTCCTCAATGCCTAAACTACAACGGTTTCTTTCTCGGATTTCTTCTCAATCTCCTCTACACTCTTGGTCTTGCCAATTTCCTTCTCGACAAGGCCTTTAACTACTTCTTTTACCTTAGCCTGGTTTGTCTTTGAACCGACCCTGCTTGTCTCAGAGGCTAAGATATCTTGGCACATCTTCAGGAACCCATCTGAGTGAGAAGGAGTTAGATTTTGAACCTTAAGGGTCTTGGCAATCATAATGCAGCCGCGAATGGTAGGCGCAAATTCGCATTTTCCAGACTCTCTCAGGCCTCTTACAATATTGACTATTTTTTCAGCATGAGGTTTAGAGAGTTTAGACTTTGCCTGGACGATAGCCAGTTCCGTATCATAATCAAAGTGGTCTAAGTCCATAGTAATCATCCTGTCCCTTAAAGCATCCTGGCTCCTGTGGACCCCAGCATATTCCTCAGGGTTAGATGTAAAAATCGCTGTAAAATCCGGGTCAACCTTTAAATATGGCTCTTCACCGCCTCTTCCCACAGGCAAATCCATCATCTTCTCCTGTAATATAGAAAGAAGGATATTATTCGCCTCAGGCCGGGAGCGGGTAAATTCATCATAGATTAAGGTGAATCCGTATTTACAGGCAACGGTCAGACGGTTATCCACCCAGCGCTTTACCATATCCTCTTCTACCTTCAAAACCCTTGAGATAAATCGGTCTACGACCTTCCTTATCCTGTAGCCGTATTCGCCGCCCACTAAATCAGAGGTGGTGAATTCTTCATCTCCGTGAATCATTACCACCGGCCTTTTAATCTTACTGGCTATGTGCATAGCTAACGTAGTTTTGCCAGTACCGGATACTCCTCTGAAGTGCACTGGGAAACCCGCCTTTATATAGGCAAGTGCCCTATCGGTAACATCCTTGATATACTTTGTCTCCACAAAGTCTGGTAAAGGACTTGGCTCTAATACTGTAGTCATCTCATCAATCATTTCTAATCACCTCCATTTTTATTTTCCTTATCTCCTCTGGTATCCTCTATGGCAACGATTGCCACCACTTGAATTTTTTGCTCAATTCTGCCCAGATTTTGCTCGCTTCATCTAAATCTGCTTTCACCTTCTTTTCTCTCTTCTCAAAGTTTTCTCTTACAGAATTGAATCTGGCCATCGATTCCTTTCTCTTTTCAATAAGGTTCTTCCTTAATTTCTCAATCATTTTTTCGAAACAACCCCTTTGCCTCCACATTTAATGCAAGAAAGTCCACTATCTATTGCTGTGCCTGTGCCTTTACATTTAGGGCACTCCTCAGTCGCACCCTTAACTGTAACACTTCCTTTGCCATTACAGACAGTGCAGGTAACCCGGCCATTATGAGGATAGACGCCAGTGCCTTTGCAATAAATGCATTTAATCGCTGGCTCTATAATTTTAACCTTACCTGTGCCTCCACATACCTGGCAGGTAGCAAGTTCAGATAGTAGATTGAAGGGGTCTTTACCTTTACCCTTACAAAATGCGCATTTTATTTCACTCATATTCTCACCCCTCCCTCAATTATATCCACACCTCCTTAACTTTACCTCTTCTACCTTTCACTAATAGTTTTCACGCTCGTTTAAATAAGGGGGTGAGCTTATTTTTTCGCTTTTCTACCTCTTTTCTTACCTTTCTTTCTTGACTTTTTAACTGCCTCTTTAACTGTTTTTACTTCCGCACCAGCTTCAACCCTAACCGGCTTAGCTCCCCTTCTTTTGGCCATCGTAGCTACCGTGGCTTGCCAATTAGCAGCCATCTTTTCTCTTTCGTCTGCAAAACCACCTAACAGTTTCTTGGTTTCGCTTACAATACCCGCTACGTATTTAGCCAAGTCTTTCTTAAGCGCCTCACTCATATCCGCGTGGGCATCGGAAAATTCCTTGAGCTTGTTTTCAACGTAGGTCTCGATGTCCTTAATACCTTTATTGATATCTCCCATCATGTCCTTAAAGGCTTTGAGCCTATCTGCTTCACCTTTCTCAAGGTTATCCTTTAGATTATCAGCCATCTCCTTATGTTCTTTCTGAAAACCTTTTATCATATTGCCCACATTCTTTGTCAGGTCTGTCACAAAATTAGCTAATGCCTCGGACTGCTTGACAGACATTTCTTTATGCTCTGCGTCAAATCCTTTAAGCATTTGGTGAGTATCCTTTACTAATGTTCCGATTGCCTTTACCCGACTATCGTAAGAGGCAACAATGTCCTCACCGAGTGTTTTGATATCCTCAGCTATTCCCATTTTTATCTCCTCCTTTTTAGGCCTTAGTAGACCTTGTTATTATTACATTTCTCTACATATCTATATTAAACCCGCACCTTCTTACCATCATCTTCAACAACCTTGGATGAAGGTGTGAGATGAATTGCCTTAAGGGAGCTATTTCTTCTTTGCGCCATCTTCTTTTCAAGCGCCCTCCAGTTTTTAGCTGCTTCTGTTCTTTCCTTCTTAAAATCGCCAAGGATGTGACAAACTTCTTCTCTTCTTTCTTCCTGGCGAGCTATCCGCTCTTCATGTTGGACCTTGAATTCCTTAAGCATTGACTTAAGATCATTTATCCGGAGCTCTTTTCCTTTGGCTAAAAGCGCTTTAAGTCTTTTTGCCATCTCTTGCTGTTCCTTCTGAAATTCTTTTAGATTAGAAGTAACCTCTTCTTTTCTCTCCTCCTGCCTGGCAAAGATTTCCTTAATCATTGCCTGGAATTCTTTAATCCTTCCGGCTTCACCTTTGGCAAGTGCATCTTTGATCTTACTTAAATTTTCTCTTAAAGCCTGGGCCATCTCTTTTTGCGCGTTAAGATAACTGTCTAACAAATTCCGTACTTCTTTCTCCCTTTCCTCAGAAGTTGAAAGAATGCCCTGCATCATATTGTCAAAATCTTTCCTTCTTAGAGACTCATTTTTGGCAAGATTCTCCCGTAATTCTACACTGAATTTTTCTCGTTCTTGTTTTGTATCAAGGAAGGAATCCTGGAAACCCCGCAGAAGCAGGTGGGTAGTATCAAAGATATCCCCAATACTCTGGATTCTGGCCTCGTAAGAAGAAATTATATTTTCTGCAATATTTTTCATATCTTCTGCTACAGGCATTGCTTTCATTTACTCCTTTCTCTAAAAGAAGGAATTCCTTGGCGAACCATGCTTTTTGTCCTCATCGGACACAAGGATGACTCGGCAAGAACCCCTTTTTAACCTTATCCTTAGGCTGCTGTTGCGGTTAAACCGATAGCTTCAGCATACTTCAGGTAAGTCTCGACTGACGCTACAACTACTCTTGCCTCAATCGCGAGAAGCTCTATACCCACTAAAGAGACTCTTACCCAAGCGTCAATTACCACGCCCTTGTCCAGGATACGGTCAATAACCTCGACCAAACTACTGGAACCAATCGCTTTTTCGACTGCCATATTGAACACCCCCTTTCATTTTTAGATTCCGCTTTTTAAGGGTGAGAAGCGGTGAAACTCAATGGTTCGACTGCGCTCACCATTGATACCGAGCGAAGTCGAGGTATCAAAAATTTATTTCTTAAATACGTTGTCTAAAAATTTGTTGGCTTTATCCTTTAAGCCTAAACCAAAACCCAAAGCCAAAGACAAGATTACACCTGCAAAGATAATATCCTTAGATTTATCAGTCAAAATTATCCCCAAACCCAATTCTTTTAAGGCAATTACTGTGCTGAATATAATGATCGCGTACTTCGCAACATTACCCAGCGTATCTGACTGAGCGATCTTGACATTGCCGCCCACTAATTTAATTATCCCTGAGATAAGTATGGCCACAAGGATTCCTAAAATTAGGATAAACACCGCTGCGATTGCCTGTGGGATATAGGCAAGAATTGAGCTCGTTAATACCGCTGTGCCTACACCATAGAATTCCAAAGCAGTAATTAAGGTAGCGATGATGATGATAAAAAAGATTATCCCAGTAATCAATTCACTTAGCGATAACCCAATACCGCCTTTTTTAAGGATCTCCGGGACATTGATCTTTTTAGCGCCTTTTTCCAACCGGATGAGTTTAAGGATAGCTGCCACCAGAGCTACTACTCCCACTGCTACTAAAGCACCAATAACCAGAATCAATAACAATACTCCCAGTTTTGGCAAATATGCGCTCACTTGAGTGAGAGAGGTTGTCGTAGGTTGCAATATGCCTTTGACACCGGTTGCCTTTACTGTAGTTGAAACCGTCCCTGCTGGTTGCTCAGCAGCAAACAGAGGAAGAACTAATACCGTCATAAGGAGCAAAAGAAAAATCCCTACTTTTCCCTTTTTATTCATTAGCCAATCCCTCCTTTACCTTTACTTAAGGTCTTCTTAACCACCTTTACCAACCCATCTATGTTAAAGGGCTTATCTAAGAAAGCATAGGCCCCTAATTCTCTTGCCCTGGCCCTGGTAGACTCATTTCCAAAGGCAGAAACCATTATAGTTTTTAGATTTGGCCTTATTTGCTGGGTCTTTTCCAAAACCGTCAAACCCGATATTCCGGGAAGCCTATAGTCTAAAATCATCAAGTCATATGACTCCTGCTTAATTTTTGCCAAGGCAGATACTCCATCAAAGGCAATATTTACCCTAAAACCTCTTTCTTTAAGAATCTCTGAGGTCAACTTTCCCAGATCCCTGTTATCATCAACTACTAATACCCTATTCATCTTACTCCTGACTAACTCCTGAATTGACCAATCTAGGTATCTTCACTACATATTAAATAAGCAACAAGTGTGCCAAGCTGAAATTTTTTAGGAAAAATTTTAATAATTTTCTCTCTCTAATTTTTTACTAAGCGGCGTCTAAAATTTTATACTTCCAACACATTGATTTTGTTAGCCTTTTATTCCATTTAAAATAAGTGTATAAAATCAGTCTCAGAGAATTAAGTTTTAAAGATTTGAGGGGAATTTAAAATTAGGTGAGTTTTAGTCTTAAGTGTAGGAAAAATCCTACAGAACCGTAGGCGTGGGACTCCAGTTTTTACTGTAGTTGGAATTCTTTCATCTTGGAATAGAGAATGCTGCGGTCTATTTTAAGGATTTTAGCGGCTTTGGTTTTATTACCTCCACTTTTAACCAATGCCTGTTTAATTACATCCTTCTCTATCTCTTTTGTGGCTTCTTTAGTTATTTCTCTAAGTGAATTTCCCTCATCTAAAGAATAGCAAAAATTCTTCTCTTTGGAGAAAGAAGTGTTACTGTTTAGCAAAACTTGGTCTGGGGTTATATTACCAGAATCTGCCAAAAGCACTGCTTTTCTAACTACATTCTTTAATTCTCTGACATTACCCGGCCAATGGTAATTAAGAAAAAGTCTCATTGTTTCACCTGTGATTTCCTCTATCTTTTTGTTAAACTCACTACTTGCCTCCTCTAAAAAATATTTTGACAAAATAGGGATATCTTCTTTTCTTTCGCAAAGCCTGGGAAGTTCAATGAGAAACTCATTTAATCTATGAAAGAGGTCATCTCTAAATTTACCAAGTCTTAGCGCCTCAGCTAAATTAATTTTAGATGCTACGAGCAAACGCACATCTATCCTTATATCTTTCTTGCCCCCTAAATGCTGTAATCTTCTCTCTTGAATCACCCTTAAAAGTTTAGCCTGCATGCCATCGGAGAGATTGGTAATTTCGTCTAAAAATAGAGTTCCTGTATTTGCCTGTTCAAATTTACCCTCTTTTTGGTTATCTGCGCCAGTAAAGGCTCCTTTTTCATAACCAAAGAGTTCTGATTCCATCAATGTTTCCGGGATTGCCCCACAGTCTATGGGAATAAAGGGTTTGTCCTTGCGCAAAGATTTTTGCTGAATTAAATTGGCAATGAGTTCTTTACCGGTTCCACTTTCTCCCTGAATTATGACCGTCAAATTTGTGGGAGCGACAATCTCAACCTGCTTTAGTACCCTTTTTATCTGTGGGCTTTCTCCCATCACCTCTTCTATGGCGAGCCGTTCGCCCAATCTTCTTCTTAAGGTCTCCACTTCCCTACTTAAATACTGCGTTGAAAGAGCTTTTTTAATGATAAGAATCAGTTCTTCATTATCAAAAGGCTTAGTAATATAATCATAGGCCCCTAATCTCATTGCCTTAACTGCATCCTTTACATCACTGTAGGCAGTAAGCATGATGATAGCCAAGTTATGATTGAGTTCTTTCATCTTCTCTAAAATCTTCATTCCGTCCATCTCAGGAAGACGCATATCTAATAACACTAAATCCGGGCAATTACCTTGAAGTATTTTGAGCGCTTCCCTTCCATCCTCTACAGCAAGTACATCATAGCCTTCATCCTTTAAGATACTTGAAAGGTTAAAACATAGGTCCTTATCATCATCTATAACCAGAATTCTTTCCACTTTAGCTTACTCCCACCTTACGAAGTTCTCTTATACTCCTTAATATATCTTGCTCGCTAAACGGCTTGTCAATAAACCTGTTGACTCCCAACTCCATTGCCTTCTCTTTGGCATCTTCGCTCCCATAGGCAGAAATAACATTTACAACTGTGTCGGGATTTATCTTTTTAATTTTAGAAATAAGTTTCATTCCATCACCGTCAGGTAATTTCAAATCCAAAAATACCAAATCAGGCAAACCTCTTTTTATAATCCTGCTGGCCTCTTTCTGGGTATTGACGCATGCTACATTATATCTTCGCGAAGTTAATGTATCGCTCAAAAGCTCGCAGAGATCCTTTTCATCATCGATGATTAAAATATTTTTTATTTGGTTTTTTTTAGTTACGACTTCTCTTTTTGGTTTTCTTCTTTTGAGCTTTCTTAATTGGGTTCTCTCATAGCGTCTAAAATAAGGGATAAGCTCCTCAAGTTCTTCAGGTCTGCGCCAACCAGAAAATCCACCGCGCCAGACAACCACTTCCCCGGGTTTTATCTTACCAGTAGAAATCCAGAATTTTAATCGGGCATCTAATATTTGTCTATATACGTCTGCGCTTCTTTTAATATCCCATCTTATCTCTGCCATAAACTTCCCCGCTATTTTACTCTCTCTGTGTGTGTCGACCTTTGCTCAATGGGTAAAGAAACAGTAAAGAAGGAACCTTTTTTGAATTTACTTTCTACCTCAATAGTCCCACCGTGGCTAACAATAATTCCGTAGCATATCGTCAATCCTAAACCCACGCCTTGAGTCTTGGTGCTAAAGAAGGGGTCAAATATTCTAATGACATCTTTCTCAGGGATACCTTTTCCCGTATCTTTAATCTTTACCAAAAAGTAGTTTCCATTAAGTTCAGTCAATATGGTTAATGTCCCGCCACCAGGCATAGCCTCAATAGCATTATTGATTAAATTTGTAAAAGCGCGCTGCATCTGTTCTTGGTCAATGGTTAATATAGGTGCTTGAGGGCTAAAGTTTTTAATTACTTTTATTCTTTGTAAGTCAATCTTGGTTTTATGGGATCCCAAGACTTCTTTAAGGAACTTATGGATATTGCAGGCTTTTAGATTAAGCTTTACCGGTCGTGCAGAGTTTAATAACTCAGTAATGAGAAAATTTATCCTTTCTATATTTCTCTCAAGAATCCCAATATGTTTAGACCCTTGCACTCTTGGGCTAAGTACTTTCTTGATTTGTTGCATTGACATAGAGACATTGGCAAGGGGATTCCTTATCTCATGGGCAATGCTTGCGGCTATTCTACCTGTATAGGCAAGTTTTTCCGAGCGGACCAAATCATCTTTACCTGCCTGTAACTGCTCATAGGAGGCTTTTAGTTCTTTTTGGGATTGAGTAAGGTCGCTAATCAAATCTTTAATCTTACTTATATCCCTTCCCATAAAGATGATATCATCCGGATAGTAAATTCTGGTGGTGATATTAACGCTTACGGGAATTTTCTCACCCTCCTTGTTTAGATATATCAGTTCCTGCTCCGCTAAAGGAAGTTTATCTTTCAAGTCAGCCACAGAGAAATTCTTGCAAATTTTTTCAAAGGGTAACCCGATTATCTCTTCTCTTCTTTTATAGCCTAAAAGTTTAAGCGTTGCCTGATTTACCTCTCTTATCTTCTCCTCTTTATCTACTGCAATTGTACTATCTAAAAGGTTATCTAAAAAATTCTTCTCTTGGTCAACACTCACTCTCCACCTCCATAAAAATAAAAACCCAGATATCGTTAGTTGATACCTGGGCTAAAAATTTCCGCCAGAGGCGGATTCGCCTTCGGCGGAAAAAAACTGTGAGTAAAACTTACCTTGCTTGCTTGCTTGCTTGCTTGCTTGCTTGCGCAACTACTGTGCCACTATTCGGCATATTACTCCTTTGTTTGTAGCAAGAAATTATACCACAATATAATATACTATATTTTAAAAGGTGTCAAATTAAAAAAATAGACAACGTAGTATAATATGTTATAATTATACTTCAGCATTAATAGGATAAAATATGCAATTAGAACTAAAACCCGCCAATAAACTTACCTATAAATTAAGATTAACTCCCCAAATGAAATTAGCTATTAGCCTTTTACAGATGCCTCTGGTTAAGCTTCAGGAATATGTAAAACAGCAAGTTGAGGAAAATCCTTTGTTAGAGATAGAGAATATTGGGGTGCCTCTTAGAGAAACTGAATCTGATTTGAATTATAATTCTGATGAAGATGAAGAAAAGCAAGATTACAGAGAAAGCCTTATCACTTATCCCGTCAACCTTCAAGAACATCTCTTAAGGCAATTGCATTTAATCGCTGATACTGAAGAAAGGCGTAAAATTGGGCAGCTTATTATAGAAAATATAGATGGTGATGGTATCTTGAGAACTTCTATTGAGGAAATAGCTGAATCTGCCAAAGTTACACTAGCCAAAGTAGAAAATATATTAAATTTTATTCAGACCTTTACCCCAATAGGCGTAGGGGCAAGAGACTTAAGGGAATGTCTATTGTTGCAAATAAAGGCAAAAGGAGAGGAAAATTCTCTGGCAGGCCAAATTATAGATAAATATCTACCTTACTTAGAAAAGAAAAGATTCGAATTCATTGCCAAAAAACTAAAGGTGTCTGTAGAAAGAACCAAAGAAGCTATAAAAGAAATTGCCAATTTAGAACCAAAACCCGGCCGTTCTTTTAATACAGAAAGAGCTGTGCGTTTAATACCGGATGCCATATTAAAAAGAAATAATGATAAGTATGAGGTCATGTTTAATGACTGGGAATTGCCTTCTCTAAACCTTAATCCTAAATATAAAAGAATGCTAAAGCAAGAAGATATTGCCGAGGATACCAAAGAATACCTAAAAGAAAGACTCAAAGCAGCTAAATTTTTGATTAATGCCATAAATAAGCGAAAAGAAACAATACAAAAGGTAACCGAAGCTATTGTTTATATTCAGAAGGATTTTCTGGATAATGGAATGCAAAATCTTAAACCTATGACTTTAGCACAAATTGCTAATTTGGTAGGTAAACACAAATCCACGGTGAGCAGGACTGTCAGCAATAAATACCTACAAACTCCAGATGGTATCTTTGAATTGCGACACTTTTTAAATTCTGGGGTTAAACAAGAAAATGGAGAGCTTTATTCGTCCAAAGCAATCAAATCAAAGATAAAAGAGTTACTAGAAAACGAGAATAAAGAAAACCCCCTAACCGACCAACAAGTTGCCAACCACTTCAAACAGAAAGGAATTTCTATTTCCCGCCGAGCTATAGCCAAATATCGCCACCAACTCAAAATCCTACCCTCTCAATCAAGACGAGAATAAAACTCCACTATAACAATATACCACCCAATTTTAGCTCTAATCTACCTATTTTATAATAGTTCTTATTCAAATAACTCTTTTAGGTTGGGCGATTTTCATATAATTGAACATAAATTTTATTGCTGCTCGTTTTGTTTTAAAACGCCTCAATATCGTTGCGCTAAGCCCTTCAATCAAAACCACAATATACTCTTTAGGTGATATCTCAGTTATATTTATCAGTTTCTTTTCACTCATATATGTTCTGGCACTTATCTCTTCCCAACTTTTCATTTTTGTCATTTATTGTACAAATCCATCAATTTCTTTCCTAAGCCTTTTTTCATAGCGGCTTTCACCAATGCCTCTTGTACAGTCTCTTCATCCATTAGAGAAGTGAGGATGTTATCGAAGCCGCCTCTTTTCTCATCAAGGGCTATGGCTGTTTTGACTTCAAGAACACCACCACATTTCTTGCAGAATAAATGGTCACTTGGATTTATATCCTTACAACGATGGCATTGTCTTACTTTTGGCTCTTGCTTAGCCTCAGAGGTTTTTATGCCATGAATTTCAAGCATGACTTCATTAACGTCTTGAGCCACGAGATGGGAATATTCGGCAAGCATATTGCTATTAGGTACCCAGCCAAAATATATCTTTGCTTGTGATTCGTTTATCTGCTTGTTGGTAAGCAAATGGGTAACTCTTGAATGCCTGAATAAATGATGGTATATCCTTTTTTTTATCTTTGCTTTTTCAGCAAGTCTTAAAACTAAAGCACGAAATGCACCATAGTTCATCATCTGGCTCTTATTTCTATCGCCAAGCATAACCCATAAAGGAGCATTAGGATTATCCTTTAATGGATGTAAATTAAGCCATGTGGTAAGATAGCTATCAGAAATAACTATGCGGGGTGTACGATGTCCGGTTTTACCGCTTAAATCTATTATAAAGCTGTAGTCGTCTCGGGAAATATCCTTGATATGCAAACTGCCGATTTCTCCAATTCTTGACCCTAACTCATAAAGCATGCATATAAAGGCTTTATCCCTTGGATGTTCTGCAACTTTGACTAAGTCTTCTGCTTCTTTTTCAGTTAAGATTTGAGATGCCTTAACCCGTGGCTTGTCTTTGTTGCTTACAGTTGCTCTTAACCAACTGATAATTTCAGGACATTCGACTCTGCTAACATATTCATTACCGAAAACAAGCCATTTGTAAAATTTCTTCAAAACAGTCTTATATGTATGTTTCGTCCATACGCCCAAGTCCTCTCTGGATTCCAATTTCCAGACTACATCTCGCAGTTCTTCCTTTGTCGCTTTGTCAAAATCTTTCTTCAGGTGGTCTCTAGCAAAAATAAGCAAATTGCTCATTATTCTAATTCTTCGCCATTTACCCAAACCTTCTAGAACACAGGCCTTCTCAAACTCCAGTATCAGCTCTTTATTGTGCTGGGAAATATTGGCTTTTTCTAAGCTCTTTTTAACTGTTTCATATTTCTGCTCTACGTTATATATGTCTTTGGGCTTCATACAGGTTGTATAAGAGCCACACTGCTATTTAAAGCTTTCGGTATATACTACTTGTTTAAACTCTCTTCTAGGGTTTTAACAACTTGTATAACTTCTGGGGTCTTGAATAGTAAACCCCATTGACTATTTTTTATATATCATCTTGTATTTTAAATCCGATGTATAAAATTCAACAAATTTCTTAACCCACCCTGGAAGATGTGTATTTAGATTTTTTAAATATTTCTCTTGTATCTGTTCACTCTCGTAAGCTAAGGGAATGGAGACTTCTGGCTGTCGCTCTTCTGATGTCTGCTCTTTCGCATAATTCTTCTGATAGTAGGTCTCCATCTTCATGCACAAACTTATCCCGCCAGAAGCACCTAAAACAAACCAATTCCTGCTCAACCTTCCCATTTACGAATCTACTGCTCAAAATTAGCTTACTCTCATCGGATTCGCCACAAAACTTACAGTGTTGCATAAATCCATAATTTCAGCAGCAGTTATTTGGCTTTTCACCAATCTATATTAAATGCTCTCGCTAAAGTTATTCCTCGTAATCGATGCCCTTTGGTAAAGTGTAGTAATTTCCGCTAAGCCCCTTATGCTTTATGATGTAGCAAAGCTTCATACTTAAATCTCTTAACACATTATCTATGTTTGTTACTTTGTCTTTTATTGCTAAAACTGCCTTCCTTGCCTTTGTTTCCAAACTCTCCTTAGCCATTTTTTCTCCTCAGCCCTTTATCTGCTCTACATTGACAGGCATCTGGGCTTTCTTCTTCTCCGCATTCTCAAGGATTGCCTTGAAGTAATTCACAGATTTTATGATCGGCTGCTCAATTCCGGGAATCCTTATGATAACCCACTTGCCATCTCTGCTTACATTGATTTTGGGTTCTATCCTTTTTTCCTTCTCCTGATATTGGCCTAGATTCTCGTTTTCCATTTTTGTTTTTTGCCTCCTGTTTTAATTTTGAAGGAGTAACAGATTTAAATACGTTTTCACCAGAGAATATTAATTAAGAAAGAATAAAAAATTCCATCTATTTTGATAAAATCAGTTGCTTTTTTAATCTTTTCTATGGCTATTGATTTAGTTTTTCAACCTCAGAAGCAAGATTAGTTTAATTAAGAAATAAAAAATAGGCCTTTTATCCTCATGCCCAGGAGTTTTTGTGTTAGTGGTAGTGTTAGTGTTAGTATTAGCTTTTCCCCGCTGTGTCCTTGTCTATATACAGACAAGTAAGGAAGGTGTTTTCATCCTTCCCTAGGGGCTGGTTTTAAGCTCACCAGCAACTTATTTTCTCCTTTCTGCTAAACCTGATATGCCTCTAAAACAACATTCTGTAATTCCTGCTTTAACTCATCATCAAGCAGCCTGACGGTATCGTACCATTTGCCGTCTTTTCCTTGTGCCTTAGGCATTGAAACATACAAACCATTCCTGCCGTCAGCCACTCTCACGCCCTTAACAAGTAGCTGAGCATTAAAAATCACGTCAGCGAATGCCTTCAGATGTCCATCATTCTCAAAGCGATAGAGCCTCGCAACTTCTATCATCTTCATCACCCCCTTTCCTGACTGGCTAAAAGATACTCGTATTGCTTCTTCTCCTGTGGATAGTTTTCCAAGAATTTTGCAAGCTTTATGCATGATGAACAAAAGCCGTGGTCCTCGCAAAAGTCGCAGAAAGGCAGCACTTCCGAGATATCCATATTCTCGGTTAACTCACACTCCTTGCATTTAAAACTGATACAGTTATCACAAGGCGTATTATTTAAGCTAAAGTAGGGGCAGTTCTGACAGTCCTGCGTAGTGCACCTGTCGCAAGGGAGTTTATCCGGCTTAAAGTCAAACTGCTGCTGGCTATGTTCATGGCTGGTTATCGGATTAAATGGATCCTTTTCCGCTATCTTGGAAAAGTCTATCTCAGGGCAGCCGGTTAGATACAGTTCTACCTTCTGATAGCCAAAACCATTGCAGGGAAGCTTTATCTTTTTGGTGGCAGCGCATCCTGAGCTTGAAATAACTATGCTGTAAACATAAAGGTTCCTTGCGTGATGGTCATCCTGGCTTGAGTGGAATGCGCCCATCTCGTGGTGTGAATGCAGTATCCCGTCACCTCCTAAATCTTCCTGAAACTCGCATTCAGTTGAGCTTACCTTTTGCTTAGGGATTTTAAAATCCTTGATTAAGTTATCCTTAACCCAAAATACTGCTCCCCATTCCTTGCTTCCCATACGCTGCAGGATATACAACCACTGGCTAAAGATACTCCAGGGGATTTTAAGAACATCCTTATTCTCCTCGTCCTGGCAGAAGCTGCACTCCCCGTAGTTCTTTACCTTTACCTCCAAGAGATTGGAGTTTTTGACTTGTTTATCATCTAAGCTAAACATTTCTCATGCCTCCTTGTGGTTTTAAGGTATTTATCCAGTGCCTTTTGAAGGTCGCTATCTTCAATTTCTCCTCTCTCAAGCTGAGAGATGACATCGTTAAAACACTCATCTTTCGCCTCTTCTTTTAGCTTTTCTATATCATCTTCGCTGTAACGCTCCTCGCAGTCATCGCAATGGCCCCAGCCATCCTCTGGATCAACTCTGTTACAGTCGGCACAGTGACTACAATCACTGCAATAACCGTAGCCGTCAGGAACGTAATCTTCAATATTGTCTAAGATGCTCTCTTTCTCCTCATCACGGGCATCATCAAGGATTTTCTCATTGACATAGCTTGAGTTTTGGATATGCAGCTTGCCTAAGTCATCCATCAGGCAGAGCTCCTTATAGGTTCGGGATGCTACTCCTGCTGCGGCAGCAAAGGCAGCTGGAATTACCCAGGAAGGAGTTACGGTATAGCCTTGTTGAGTCTCCGCCTCCTTAAAGGTAAGTGGAAAGGTCTTTGAGACGTTTAGCGTTGTGCCGTCATAACCTATTCTCTGGTAGGGTAGTTTATTCTTCTTGCAGTAGGCGCAGATAATCTGCTGGCTTTTTAGGTTATCCGTGCAACAGAAGATAACTCCTCTTAAGATCTGGCAGCTTTGAGGGTTTTCAATACGGCTATCATGAATTTCAATGCGGACAGGTTTTCGTATCTCATGAATAAACTCTTTGGCTGCCACTGTTTTCTTAAGGCCGACAAAGCTCTCTTTTAGAGGCAGGCGGTTAAGATTTGATACCTCTACTGTATCAGTGTCAATAAGAATTAACTCCTCAACCCCGGACATGGCCAAAAACAAGGCGGTCCAGAAGCCCGTGCCGCCTAATCCTACTACTGTAGCAACTTTGGGTATTTCCAAATCGCCTATTAAATTCTGGCGCTCATAAAGCGCTTCCTGTAACATAACAATCACCTCCTTAAAGCAACTCTTCAATAAGATGCTCTCTTAATAACTTCTTTAATTTAGTACCTGTGTCCTCTTCCTTGTTGGAGAGAATGGTTTTAAGTAAAGAATACTCATCCGGAAGAAGTACTGTGCCCAAAGACTCAAGGTTAATCACCCTGAAAGAATTGATTATCTTGGTGCAAGCCTCCTGTAATGCCACAAGTGAGTCAGGGTTTAAGTATTGGATATCTCCTGTGCAGATGGCATGCCCTTTTTCGCTTAAGCCTAAGTAATGAAAACCTATCTCAGGCCGGGCTGCAAAATGCTCAAAACTTCCTCTTTGGTTATAAACCCCGTAAACCTTAAAAGGAAAATACTTCACCGGGTTATTTAGAAGATAGGTTTGCTGCTTATAGCAGAGCCTGTCTATCCAAAGCAGACCGCAATAACCCTCAATAAACAAGGAATCATCCTCGATAAAGGCTTGGTATTTGCCTTTAAAGGGGATGCTGAAGATATTCTCTTTTAAGCTTGTAACAAAACTCCTCCATGATGAATCAATATTCTCAATTAACTTTGATTTTTCCTCTGCCTCAGAAATTAGCTTTACGTCTATCACTTTTTCTTCCTCCTTTTAAAATAAAAAGGGGAAGAGAATACAAAATCCCCTCCCCCTTTTTGCCACTTTAAGAAACGCTTCCTTGCTAACCTGCTTTGACGTACCTTTCCACTTCGATTTCGTGTCCGGCAAAGGACTGCGGAAGCTCATCCGTTGAGGTAACTTCCTTACCATCAACCAGGATGGTAAAAGAATCAATGCCTTTATCCTGAAGAATCTTTTTTAGGGTATCCTTCACGGAATCATTGGCATTAACCTCAACCTCCTCTCCTGCTACCGTAATACTCACTTTGTTTGTCAGTTCATTAAGGTTCATCGCTATTCACCTCCTTCCTGTTTTGGATTTTGTGAGACAACTTCAGCATCTTTTAATTCCCATCCCTCTGCCTCTCTGATTTTTTCAATTTCAACTGCCTTTTTCGGTGTCCAATGGCAGTCCTTGTCAACCTCAAGGAATTTTATTTTCAAGGAGGCCAATTCCTCAAGGCTGAAATACCCCCATTCTGCGTTATCCAAATCACCGTTGAGTATTGCGAATCCAAAGAAACATTTTTCCTCAAGTGAATACTCAGAAGCATACCAGTCACAACCCCCTATCCAAAAGTGCATTTGGATCACCTTCTCTTTCAGGGGCACATTTTCTGTTGAATAAAAAGCCGGCAGCTTTGCCAGCTCTTCTTTTGTAGGCATGTTCCACATGATTCAGCTCCTTTCTTTTAACTTGTGTTTTTATTCCAGAATCAGGTTTTTCCCTGCAACAAGAATATCTCCCGGGCTTTTAAGCTTCTTTAGAATCTCCTTATTGACAAGCACTGCCAAAGGCTCAGTAACGTAATCCCCTTTCGTGCCGTTCAGGGCTGCAATAACTGCTGTCTCAATGCCTTCTAATTCCGTTGAAAGCAGGACAAAATTGCTGAACTGGCCGCTTATTATGTGCCTGTATTTTTTCGTTTCTTCCGGAGTGATATCTCTCATCCATCATCTCCTTTCTTTTTACTTTTTTGTCAACTCATCAGGCATAACCAAAGTGCCTTTTGATTTGAGTATTTCCTTAACAGCCTTGGGTATGTATTCGTTAAGCGCCTCGCTTACCATCTCTGTCATATGCTTGTTTATTCCTAGACTTGTGTAACTCATCTTAAGCAGATACAACTTTCTTACCTGTTGTGATTCTATCTTCGGACTGTACATCAACTTCCTCCTTTCCATTGCAAAATGCGCATTCGCATCTTGACCATCCGCAGCAACTACAAATAACGCAGCCCTCAGCATGAATAAGCTGAGCACCGCAATCAGGACAAAACTCCATAACATCACCCCCTCTCAAGAAAAAGTTAAATCTTTTTTAATTTCTCAATGCTCAAGTGCTTGATGCTTACGTTTTTGAACCGCTTCTTCAATTTTGCTTCGAGTGCAGTCAATTTCTTTCTCTGCCTCTTCGAGCAGCATCCCAAATGAATAACCTCTATTTCATAGCCATTCCTTCTCCTGATTCTGAACATTGGGAAATAAACCCACCGGCAATGCCTGATTGAATAGGCGTAATCCTTTATGATGTCCAGAAATTCCTCCGCCTCTTTAGCGTTTCTTAATTTCCCCGCAATTACGACGAATCCTTGGTATCCCATTTTGAAAATAAAAGAGGAGGTAAAAACATCCCGCTAAAACCTTCGCCAGTTAAAAACGGGACAGCCTCCTCTGCAACTATTAAGCCAGAAAAAAAGAGCAACCACTATCAAGCAATTGCTCTCTCACTAAAAGGCACAAAAATGCCTTATGAATAACCCCTCATTAAGAGAAGTTATTATCAGTTTTATTTTGAAAATATAGAAAATTTAAGCGGCGGGATTTTAAATACTTTTTCACCAATCTATATTAATGACATCTTGCATATAATTCAGCTCTATTTTCTGGTTTATTTAACGAAGGGATACAACAATCTTTAAAAAGGCTAACTATTTTTCTATTCTAGATAGGGTAAAATGGAATATTACGATATTCAGACTTTCTTATTTGTGTCTGCTGTAGCATCAAGCATTATTTTGCTATTGGCTCATGCGAGGAAAAAACAGATTGTAACGGCCTTGTTTATGTTCATCCTGCCTTTTCTGATATATGATTTCATTAACTTTTATATAGAGGCTATCCTGTTTGGAGCATGGCTTTATAACAATGCGCCTAACTTATCCCTTAGCGTATTTCATACTGCTAACAAGAACCTAAGCCTATGCGATTTAAAGATAGCCCTTACTCTGATAGCCCTGATTGGCTGGTTTTATGTCTATTTCAAATATGATAAGCATTTGTAAGAGATGTGAGAGAAAAAGTTTAATCTATGCCAAAGGACTCTGTTTTAGCTGCTATGTGATATTGCGAAATAAGAAAAATCCAGAGAAGGATAGGAGGCGAGTTAGGAAATGGCGAAAGAAAAACAGGCATTATTGGAGGAATTATCAGCGAAGGAAAAGAAAAATACCAAAAGAGAGATATAGAATAAAAGATTAGAATCCAGAAACCGAAGTAATTTTTACCCTTTCATTAATTAAATTCTTATTAGTTAATTCCTGCTTTATTTTTTCTTCAACCTCTTTGTTTATAGCCACGCAGATAGTCTCATCAAAGGCATTTAAGTCTCTTGAAACATTCTTGATATAATCAGAGCTTCCCGTCTCAATCTCAACCGCTGTCTTCTTATTTTTGTTTATAACGATAATGTCGGGTTTGCCATTGATATGCTCTTCAACCAAGACATTATAGCCTCTGTTCTTGTAATATTCTGCTATCCTGAATTTCCAGAATTTATGAACAATGCTTTCTTTGTCGTCCTTGACTTCATAACCCAGCTCAGCCAGCACAGACCTGCCTTTGTGAGTAATCTCGAATAATATAATGCGGCAGTCCCGCAGTGGTATATTCCTCGGCTCGACAAAGCCCTCAGAAATAAGCCTGCTCTTGTATTCGTTGCCAAATTTAGGATTGATTCCCAGTCTTTTGTATCTTTGTGATATTCCGGACAGGGGATTCTCCATGATGTCCACAAGAAGCTCTTGCAGGCGGTTTTTTACTTTTTTACCTTCTACCCCTTGTTTATTATTATCCCTTGGTAAAAAACCATGTTTTCCATGGCATTTGTCGTCGTTAAGGGCTGGTAAAAAACTGGGGGCATTTGCCTTAAGCCACTCATCTGTTATTTTACCCTTCTCAACAGGCACGTAAAGGAATTGAACAAGGCAGGGATTGATTCTTTCCATTATCTTGACTATGCCTTGTCCGGTTTTCAGCATGTTCAGATACACCTCGTCATCTCTTAACAAGAATAATGATTTTCTTGCTGCCTCTATGTCATCCTGATGCTGCAATGCAAGAAATATCAAGGTGTGAGAATTTCCTAGAATATGCACGGGTAAAAGAGAGCAGTGCTGGGTAATGCTTACTAATCCCTGACCGAAACTTCTTATCTCTCTGTAAATATTTTCAAGACTGTCAATTCTTCCTTTTTCAAATTTTGTGGTTTGAAAAAGATTATGAATTTCTTCTAAGAACAAAACATGCCTTAACTTATCGCTCTCGCCCTGCCCAAGGCGGTAAAGATGAATGAATCTTATTACCAGCTCTTGAAAGAAAATTCTTAAGGGCTTGGGCATTTCCTGATCCAATTCAAGAATCACGGGCTTTTCAAAAAGCTCTTCTAACTTAATAGGGTCTCTTGCGTTGAAAGATTTAGATGAAGGACCAAAAGTAAAGCTTTTCATTATCCTCTTGGTGCTCTGCCACCATAAAAATTCCCTTCCGCCAACCTTAATCTTTTCAAGCTCATGCATGCCATCATAAAAATTAGGATAATGACTTTCATCTCTCGGTTCTGCAAACAGTTTTTCATATATCCTTATGAAAAAATCACCCACTCCTAAGCCTCCGAGATGGCTCTTCTCAAGGCACTCCGCGATTACAGAAATCCATGTTTTGTAATCAATGTTTGGAGGCGGCCTGAAGGGATTCCATAAGAAGGGAATTACATCCCTAGATATTGTAAATACCTGCACATCTTTAAGCTCTGGAAAGTTCTCCAGGCTCAACATTGACCTCCATTGCCTCTTCCAGTCAATTACCGTCCACGGGATGCCTTTTTTCAATAACTGCAATGCCAAAAGCATAGCTGTATTTGTTTTTCCTCCTCCTGTAATGCTGAATATCCCTATCTGCTTTATGAAGTCTTCCTCTTTTAGATACAAGGGAAACAGCTTCTTATCCCGATAAATCACATTGCCCAAGATAAAATCGCCCTTTGCCTGCTCTTTAGAAGGCGGCGGAAGAAGGATAACCCTGTCTTCCAAAGGCCCATGCTTTAAGACCTTCTCGGCAATCATTTGTATTTCTATCTCTAAGTCCTTTCTTTCCTGAAAGTTAGAAGCCAACCACTGATAATAAATTTCGTCAGCTTTTGCCCCAATTATAGGCTTCAGTTTTCTGCATACTGCTTCTATATCCAAACCCATCATCTTCAATCTCCAAAAACGATTTTCTGCTGCTTACTGTCCAGTAATCTTTAAGGGCAGATAGCAAGTATTTCTTTAAGAACATCAAATCCTTCCAGCATGTTAAGTATTCCTGCCTTTTTTCCTTTTCAAGTTCAATTAATCTTGATTCAAGCTGGGTTCTCCTTCTGCTTAATCCTAAAGTCAAATCTCTCAGATAATCTCTTCTGGTTAAGGTCCTGATTTCCTCAAGATAGCTGCCTGTCCTGCATAAGTCATCATTTACCCTGCCAAGCAATTCAGTATTCAGCCTTTCCCGCAATAAAATTTCATTAAAAACCGACTTAACCATTGCCTTGAGAGTTCTTCCCTTGTCAGAAAACACCTTGTCAATCATGCCTCTTTCCGGCAATGACTCTTCACTCAGCACTATGCTTTCCAGGCTTTCTTCTATGCCTGTATGATAAAAAGGGCGCGGCTTCAATACAGAATTTTCCAGATAGGAAGGCATAATGCTTTTATATTGTGAATTTTTGTATTCCATTACTAAGAAGTAGTAACTCTTTATTTAAAAGAATTTTCACCAATCTATATTAAGAACATCTGGCTCAAATTTTACAATTGCCAGGCCTTCTTCCGTGACTGTAAATTTTCGTGAGCTTGTATCTTTACAGGACACCACCCCTAATTTAATAAGCCCATCCAAGGCCCTGTAGAGATTGCTTGTTGCCATTCCCGGAAGTTTTTCCTTGAGGCTGGATACTGTTATCTCTCTTCCTTCCTGCTTAATCTCGCAAGCCCTCTTAAAAACCATTCTTAACTGCCTGCAATATCTGCATGACAATCTTCCGTATGCTGTCCAGTTTAGATCTGGCAGAGGGTTTATTTCCTGCTTAGTCTTATTCTTTCTAAATATCTGCTCTACCCTTTTCCTGCTTTCAGGACTTATGCAGAAAACTCTTCCAATTTTTTCCTCTGGATTCAGGCACTTAACGATTCCTTCTGATTCGAGCCTCTTGAGAATAATGTTCGCGTAGTTGTTCTTAGTCAGACCTGTCCTTATTCTTATGTCCATGGGCGTGCCGGGCTTTTTGGCAAGCTCAATTAAAACAAGAGAGACGCATCTAGAGGAAAGCCAGTTCACCCCTTTTTTCATCAAGTTACAGTAGCAAACTTATTTAACCGATTTTTCACCAAAGTATATTAATTGGGATTAATCCGGATAAAAAACAAGGATTTTATGCAAAATATTGGGTTAACGGGATAAAAAGAATTGGGAAGGATGATTTAAAAGGATTGTATAAGAATAAGAGGGAATTATTTCAATGGCGGCTAGTTTTCAGATATCTTTTTTAAAATATCCTGTAGATTATCTTTACTAACAAGTTCAAAGAAAAATCCATTGTCCATAATTTGAGACCATATTCTTCCTATTTCTTCTTTGTATTCAGAATCTTGTGAGTCAATAAGGTGTTTTCCTTTATATTCAAGGACAAAGTAGTTACCCTTCTTTGTTTTCACAATGAAATCCGGATAGAATTTTTCTCTTTTCCATCCTTGTATGTAAAAATCGGCTTTATCCCTATTTCTGTACCATGTTTCAACATTATTTAATCCGTCCACTCCGTAAGCAAGCTCTTCTTCCTCCTTATTAATATTGTGGGCTTTTTCATAAAGATGCTTTTGAAAAGAATCTTTGAAAAAATTGAAAAGTGTTATCTGTGGCTGTGGCTCAAAGAAAATCTCTTTGCTCCCGCTTATCTTCTTTTCTTTTTTTAACTCATCAAAGTTCTTTTTGGCCTGCTTTGTTAGAATATCATCTATTTTCCCCTTTATCCTCTCTTCTAGAATGTATCTTCCAACAGAAAGCTCAGCAAGACTGTTCTTATCAAGCAACTTATCTACTATTTTTTCAATGAACCTCTGCTTTTGCTCTTTGTCAAGCACCCTATACATAATTCTTTTATCAAGCCAGTTAATGAGTTCGTTCTTTGAAAAAAGCTTATCCTTATATAGAAATTTTAACTTCATCTGCACTTCTGTTGTCCATCCGATATCTTCCTTTATATCTAGTTTAACCAAGGCATCATGGGTACTTTTATCTTTGAAATCAAGAGTAATATCTTCTTTAGAAATATCAAAATTGTCTCCTATTAAATCTTCACCAAACTGTAATTCCTTATCCTCTCCATTCTTTACTACGAATTTTGGCACTATAAATTCAATTTCTTTAAGCTTTTTAAAAACGCCTTCTCTCCTCTCTGTTTTTTGATTCAAATCTACAACATCTTCTCTACTATAGCCGTGTTCCTCTATTCCTTTTATAATGGCATTGGCAGCTTCTCTAAAATTTTTTGCTGAAGTGAAAACATATGAATAATTTAAATCATCAATCTGCTTTTCCTTTGCAAAAGGCAACCGCATTATTCTGCCTATGATTTGTTCAACTGATATTCTGGAACCAATATTTGCAACAGAAATAAGAATATAAGCGAAAGAACAGTCCCATCCTTCTGCCAAGGCATTTACTGTGATTATGTATTTTATCTTGCAGGATTTAGAGAATAAATCCTGATTCAAAAGCTCATTTCTTGAAGATGTTTTTATCGCAATTTCTTCTCTGGGAATCTTTTTTTCTTTTTCCAAGAACTTAAGAATTCTATCAACATAAATTTTTCTCGTATCTTCCTTCTCCTGTACTGCTTGCAAAAGAACGATTGGCCTAATATATTCACCTTTTTCTTTTCTCGCCAATTTCTCTAATTCAGCTCTTTTGGACAAACCGTCTTCAACGGCTTTCTGCCACTGTGAAGTACTTTCAAGAAAAATTGGAATCTTAACCATATTTTCTTCTTTTAATTCAGCTGAAGATATATTTACAAGGATATTGCTTTCCTCTCGCGGCGTTGCCGAATACTCAATTACAAAAGACGGATTCAGTCTAAGTAAGGTTTCCCATGATAGGGGGGTTTTTGCCCTGTGCCCTTCATCTATTACTAATAGCGGATTGTTCATCTTGATGACATTCACAAGGGAGAATATCACTGAGCCTGAAGAATCCTTATCCAGAACCGCGCTGTCTATACCTTCAAAATGTGGCATCAAATTTCCATTATCCTTGTAAACTTTATACTTATCCCTTTCTTCTTTTCGAAAGGCATCAAAAATGGAAACAATAATGCAGAGATTGTTTTGTATATCCTCTTTTCTTATAGCTAAAGCCTCTTCATTGGAGAATATCCTTACACGATTGTCAAAATACTTATCAAGTGCTTCTCGATGGGGGTCTTTTCTATCATTCAGCTTTTTTAACGTCTGTGTTTTAATTGCTTCTGACGGCACAAACCAAACAGTTAAACCGTGGTCTTTTCTATCGTAATAGAATTTATCAAAGATTTCATTGACTGAATGGCAGGCTACAAGAGTTTTGCCCCCTCCTGTGGGTATTTTAACACACACGAAAGGGATATTTTCTGCCTTGGGAAAAGGCTTATAAGTCTCTCTGGTAATTTTATAAAAGCTAGTATCAGAGTCTTTGGATTTTCTTGCTTCTTCCGCGTAGAGTTTAACAGATTCTAATGTTTTTTTCTGATACTTTTTGAGTTCCATGTTAGTAAACCTTCACTTCGTAAGGAATTTGCTTGAATATTATGTTTTGCTTTTCCAAAATCTCATCATCTATGAGGCATCGGTCTGCATAAATGACTTTTTTGTTGCTGCTTTTCTTAATTGTTTTTAAAAAAGAGCGATTCAAAGTATTTTTATTTCTCCCATCAAACACGAGGTAATAGTCAATTTCACCATACTCGCCGAGATAATTACCATTGATATTTTTTGAATCAAGATTTGATTTTGTTTCTGTAAAATAGATATATCTTGCCAAGTCTACAAAGGTGCATTCTTCATCAATCTGGCCATCTTTGTCAAAAAGAGGCTTACCCAAATCACAAAACTGGAAACCTTCTTCATATCTTTCTTTCTCTATCGCCCTTTTAACTCTCTCTTGAGCGATGTCAATCACGGAATTAAGCACCCTTCCATTTTTCAGCTTGATGGGCTTTGACAGTTCTTCATCCAATTGAACAAGGATAAATTTTCTCTTTCCTTTGTCTATCCTATTTGTTGAAAGAACGGCGTGTCCTGTTGTCCCAGAACCAGCAAAAGAGTCGACAATAATGTCATCCTTAGATGCTGTTAGCAAAATCAGTTCGGCTATAAGGTCTGAGGGTTTGGGATGTGGAAATATATCTTTTATTCCAAATAATTCTGTCAACTCATTTGTACCGTCAGCCGTTGTAGCAACGTCATAAAAGATGCTTCTCTCCTTTAAAATCTGCATGCTTTCATCTTTAGGTTCATATTCTAACTCATAAGGAATCCAATGCTTTCCTTTCTTTTCCCAGTGGATTGATTTCTCTTCAATTAATTCTTTTAGTCTCGCCTTACCGTATCTCCACCGTCCGGGTCGCCCATCAGGAGCAACAGGATAACAATCTTTTCCATCAGGAGCCTTAATTGGGAAATACATAGTCGGCCTATCTTCCCTTAAAGCACCAGAACCCCATTTTGCTAATTTTACCCTCTTGCATCTCATATTTTTCTTCTTGTTGTCAAAAAAATTGAAACCTTCTCTATTTATAAGCACTTTTTTATCTATCAAAGAAAAGGCAGTTTTATTCTTTGCATATGCCACTATATATTCATGCTCTGTAACAAAAAAATCGTCTTGTTGACCACCGCCCTCCTTTTTTCTCCATATGATAGTTTCTACATAATTATTATCTCCAAAAATATCATCCAAGATTGCTCTAAGATTACATAGCTCATTATAATCTATGCTCACAAAAATTACGCCGTCGTCTTTCAGTAAGTCCTTCAGGAGTTTCAATCTAGGGTACATCATGCAAAGCCATTTATCGTGTTTGCATAAATCATCTCTTGCTACCACCTTGCCTAGCCACTGTTTTATTTTAGGAGAATTAACCTTATCGTTATAGACCCATTTTTCACTTCCAATATTGTAAGGGGGATCAATATATATACACTTCACCTGATTGTAATAGAAGGGCATCAAGGCTTTTAAAGCTTCGAGATTATCACCGTGTATCAAAAGATTCTGGCTGCCATCTTTTACTGAAAGCTTCTTATTTAACTTCAATAGCCGAAAAGGTACTTCCTTATCGTGGTTTACAACCTGCTCTTTTCCAATCCAGTTTAATATTGGCATGTTCTCTATACCTTTTTAAATCAGGAGCCTTAATAATTTTTCTTTGTTATTATTTTCTGTCTCCTCGCTGCCTTCTGAGTTGTTCATTTATGTCATTTAGCAGCTTGCCTTCTTCTGTTTTCCAGTATTTCGGCCCTGCTACGCCATGTTCGACGTCATGTTTAAAGCCGTGTTTTATAAGGAGTATTTTAGCTAGTTCCGAAGTTGAGTAAATTCTGCCATCGTTTTTGTACTTTAATTTGTTTGATGGTGCTATAATCTGTGCTTGTTCATCCTTGAAAAGCCTTGTGTTGTAGAAATATAAAGTTTGTCCATTCTTTATTAGTCCCGCATCTACTAATTCCTCGAAGGTAACTCTTCTGGCCTTCAGTGTATAATCTAAGGTTGCTCCTACAGGTGTTTTATGTACATAAGTAGCTATTTGTGGGATCTTAAAAAGTTCAAGAGGTAAACCTATTGAGTGCCAGATTTCTGCTTTCTTTTCCTCCATCTCCTTAGCAAGGGTTTCTCTGTCTTTTTTCAGCTGTTCAATTTCCTCCTCTTTCGCTTCTATATCTGCATCAATACCTTCAATTCTTCCTGTGTATTCTTCATCTATTTTCTCTTCTTCCGTAATAGTGTCTTTTATCTCTTTTTCCCTTGCTTCTATGACCTTAATAGCATTTTTATTCTGCAAACCCTCGCACCCCAAAAGACCTGAAAGAACTTGCCATACAGAATCCTTGACAATATCTTCTCTTTTAATAGAGTAGAGCACTGATTTCTCAAATTCTACACCCCTAAGTGGACTATAAATCCTAATCTCAATACCATTCGCTATCACAGCAATGAGTGCTGCTTCACTGAATGTATATTTTTTGATTTGGTCTATATGATCTCCCAAATCTTCTGTATAGTTCTTAGCGTCAATTAATACTTTACAATCTCTGGGTAATCCCTTGATAAAAATATCTATTTCCTTGCCTTCCCTAGTGCCGTATTCAAGATCAAGACTTTCTTTTTTATGACCTAGTAATTCCAGAAGAGGAATAATAACTTTAAACTTTACATTTTCCTCCTTAAACCCTACTTCGTTTTCTCTTAACTGTGCGATTCTTTCAAGTTCTTCCTTAATTAATTTTTCCATTACATCTCCTTTAGGTCTAAATCTTTAATAATTTTTCTACTTCCCTAATATCCTAAACATGCCCGTGCCGCAGTCAGGACATTTGCCTTTTGTTGCTTTCCTGCCGTTTTTCAATGTTACTTGCTCTTCATCCTTCATTTCTTTCTTTGATTTGCATTTCAAACAGTATGCTTGCATTTTGGCTCCTTTTATAAATTTAAAGTATATCTCGAATAATTAAACTCATCAATTAGTTTCGGTAGAGCTGTCCATTCTTTTGGTATAACCCAGTTATTACAGAACATTTCGCAAACTTTTTCTTTTGCAGTAGCCTCGTTAATTCCAAATTCCACACTATAACTTTTTATTATCTCTTTGCCTAACTTCTGCATTCTCCATATAAAATTTACATACCCATTGGCATTGGCAAAGCAACCATAATGTTCTCTAATTTTATCATCGAACATCATAAAGAAATCTGGATTAACCATATGCATAACTTTTGAGGTTGCAGTTGCTCCAAAATCTCTTCTTCCTGCTCTTATATAGCACAAATTATTAAAAATCTTAATAATAGCGTCTTCTGTATTGAATGTCTCGCCATTGATTTTAATGCTCTTATCGAAATCAAAGCTTTCTAACTTTTCATCTTTAACAGAAATAAAATACTTGCTTAACTCTTTAAGTGTCTGTTGAAGGTTATTGATTAGACCTGGAGTTACTTTAATACGACATTGCCATTTATTGAGAAATTCCAAAATCACATCTTCTATATCGCCACCCTTTAAATTTTCTAAATTCCCCCATATATCTCGTCTTTTTATAGACAGAAGATAAATCTTGTCACCTTTATCTATGCCACGTTCCTTTTGATATTTATTTATAATTTCGTTTTTAATCTCTTTATAGTCCATTGGCAAAATTGTAGTTTTATTTACTTAATAATTTTTCTATCTCAGTCTACACACTTATTAAAATCTGGCTTTTTCCTATTTTCTTTAATCTGCGAGATCCTTTCATTCAAAATATCTTCTCTTGATATAAACCGCTTGTATAGGGAGTGTTTTTTATCAACACCGAGCATCAAACCTGCTAAATTATCAAGAGCATATCTCTGAAATAGATCCTTCTTATCAAATTCCTCTATTTTCTCTGTCTGAAAAGAAGGCATGCTGTCATAGCCATTTAACAAATCAGCACTAAATGCTAAGACATTCATTAAATTGTCTTGGTTTGCATCTTCTTCAAACACATCCTTATTGTATGTAACATCTTTAACGCCACTAACTAAGCATGCCAGCTTCTTTATCACACAGCCAAAACAAGTGCCATCATGATTTCCAAACCTTTGGGAAAGACATGAATGAGTAACGCTAAAATTTCCTATTCCAGAATTGGAGATAACCTCAGCTTTGGTTAAATCCTCAAAGGGAATTATTATCTTTGGTTTAGTATCTAATAAAATATTAAGGGTATCTTTTGCTGCTTTTAACACATAGGGATGAGTTGTATATGTAATTGAGTCATACGGAGAGAACAAAGGCTGATACATTGTAGGTCCACATTCTGTTACCAATATCTTATCAGCTTGACAGAGATTCGCATAAACTCCCGCTGAGAGAATGTATAAAAAACCTCTTAATTGAGAATAGCCTTGAGAGCCCATGCCAGGGGCATAAAGAGTTCGTATTTCAGTTGAGATAAGAGGTTTCATCTTCTGAACTATCTTTATAATCCTTGCTTGATCATTATGCGCAACAAATAAGCCTAATAAGTCCTTATACTTCTTCTCAGCAATTTTTATGCCTGAATAGCTGTCAACACCAGCAGAAAATAAGATAATGGTTTCTTTTTCTGGAAACTCTGCCTTTTTCCGTACCCTACCTTTGATATCCTCTACTTCTTTGATATCTATAGCAACATCTTCCAGTAGAATCAGAAGAAATAATTCTTTCAATATTCTTTTCAATTTAGCCACATCTATCTTACTAAATGTCTGCCTCGACAGGATGATAGGAATATTCCCAATTGAGCCATTCTTTTTTAATTGCTTTTCTGCATCAAACATAGAGAATGCAATCCTTAAGATATCTCTTTCTAAATAGAATTGCTTATATCTCAAAAAATTCGATTCTTTGTAAAATGAGAAATATTTATCTCTTTCTTTTTTCATCATGATTCCGCAAATTTTTCTAATTCTTCTTTGAGCTTTATCTTAACTTCTTCTGGCGAAGCCGGCTTTCCAGCACTTTTTCTTTTTGCATAAAATGACTCTACTCTAGACGCAATTGCTCTCGAAGCCGTGTCTATTTCTTTTTTATCCATCTTTTGTGCTTTAGGTTTAAGTTTGGAAAATTCTTTGTAAATCTCCTCTGATCTTTGCAATCCAAAAAATAAGCGTTTCAAACCTTCTATTAATTCTTCCTCTCGTAATTCTCTTGTTTGGGGGTTGCTCATTTTGCACCCCCAAAGATTCTTGTGGCAGAATCTACAACACTTCTATTTGTTACTGGATCAAACTTTTTGCCTTTTTCTCTCCTGAATGAAGCCCATTTTTTAGCTAAGTCTTTTCTTCTTTCTTTTGTCTTTTCTTTTTTTAATTTCCCGTAGTCTTTTTTTATGCTATCTACAAATATGTAGCCGTAAGCCAAAGATTCGAGAGCTTTATCACTCTTAGAAAGAATCTCAGCGCTAGCTTTTACAACTTTCTTGGGATTTTCTTCTCTTATTCCCTGCAGAAGCTCTTTTTTGCTTGCTCTAATTCTCCTAGCATCGCCGACTATATTCTTAATGGAATACCCTTTTCTGCCGCCCATTATAATTTCTCCATAGCCTCAGATATATTTTTTGTATACCTTTTTTCTAAGTTGTGAACTTTAACAAGGTTGCAAAAAACAATAACAACAAATAATAAGTTTGGAACTAAAGCCAAAAAATTATGCTGAGAAGGCAGAAAGAAAGCTACTATACCGGTTACAAAAAGCGATATGCTCATAAACAACAATATCCAAAATCTCCAAGTATATTTTTTGCTGAGATTTGTGATATCCTCTCTTATTCTTTTAATCTTTTCAAAGATTTCAATGTCTTCTTTCTCTCTTTCCTTAGCGTACAGAAAGTCAACCAAAGCGAAAAACGAGTCTTCGGTAGAACCTGCCTCATTGATTATTTTCTTATAATCTGGTCTCTTTATTTTTGCCTTTTCTAAAAAGTCTTTTTCGAGATCCTTCGCCTCTTTGCTTCTAGAAGTTATCTGATTCGCCCAACCAACCAATACAACTAATAATGCAAATCCGGAAGCTAAGAGGAATCCTTCTATATCCATTGAATGCTCCCAGTCTTTAACCTGCCTATTAAAAATTCTGCAATCTTTAATAACTTCTCCATTATTTAATATTACTCCTACTCTTAATAAAATTATCTAAATCAAGAATAATTAAAAAGGATTCTTCCCTCCTATTTCGCAGAAGCTACATCCTGTCTGGATACAATCTTTTTTTTCGCTGAGACATCTTTTAACTCTCCAACCAAGCGTCTTAGGATTCCCCATTTCCTTTATGCCTTCCAATGTCACCCTAACATCCATCTGTCTAAGATTGCAGTATCTAGATTCACTTCTTGTAGGATTGCCCATTTAGACCTCCCTCATTTATTCGTCCTCGCCCTGACAAACTCCTCCAAATCCTCGGCCTCAGATAATCAAGCTTGAAGACCAGCTTAAATACCGGCGAAAGAATAAGAAAGGGCTACAGTTACAAGAAAACAATTAACGCTTTGCCTTACCTCTCTCTATATCTTTGCAGTGGTCGCAAAGCTTCTTTGCAGATCCTGACACCTTGTTGTTTGTCTCTATGTTATTTCCATCAACGCATTTCTCGAATTTGTGCCAAATTTTTGAATGTTTTGAATGATAAGCCATACTAATCGCCTCCTTTCGACTTTATTATTTCCCAAATTCTCTATCAATCATCATCCGGCAAATCCGTCCTGAATTCTGCATATATCGGATAGTGATCTGATACTTTCTTAATAAAAGAGGTATTTGTTATCCCGTATTCAGCATCCCACCTGAATACGCCTGAAGTACCAGCGTATTCAACATTTGCAGTAGTGTCGCGCATCATCATGCGGTCATAGGTGTTGTCAGAAACGGCAACAGTCGTATCTTTATCATTCCCAATTAGCTGTATCCATAAAGGAAAGGTTACAGGCAGATTATTCTCGTTAAAATAAGAGCCGTCTGCATTCATGTCTCCAAGCACTATAACATCCTTTTCAGAAGAACTGTCATAAATGCTGTTTATTACAACTGCCAAATGACCAAGCTCTGCATCAACATCCTCCGGCTTGATGTGATTATCAACAATCTTAAAATCAAAATTCCCGCTTTTGAAGTAGGCGACAAAAGGCTCCCGCTCAAACACATCATCAGGGTCATCTACAACATAACTGCTGTTAGGAATCAAGCTAACTGTTTTTGTATTGTAAACAAAGGCATACTGCTCCTTACTTCCTGTCCTGCCAAGCCTTTCACTTATCACATAATCATATTTTGTATTTTCATCATTTACATAATCCAGTAGCGTGGGGATGATATTTTGTTCAGTACTTCTGACTTCCTGTATTGCCACAACATCATACCTTCTGATTATCTTGGCAAGCACATTCATAATTTCTGGATTGCTTATCTTTGACTGGCCGAAAATCTGGATGTTGAAAGAAGCCACTTTTATCTGTCCTTGTCCTGTCTCATTAGTAAAGTTCTGAATATTGCTTTGGTTTCCCGCGTTTTCTTCAATACTCTTATTGACAATGCCACAACCAGCTATTAAAACTGTGATTGCTATTAAAATTATAATTAAACGTTTTTGTATCATAAGTTAATGCTACCTTTACTTCTTAATAATCCTTCTATATTTTAGTATCTATCCAGATATCGTCTATCACGCTAAACAGATTCCGATTGTCATAATCTGCCGGTAAAACATTCCCCGCGGGTTTGCTAAACAGGTTATATGCCTCTTTATAAAATCCATTCGCTATCAGTTCCGAGCAGATTAATCTTTTCTTGCTGTTAAAAATATTTCTCATGTAAAGCAGAATCTTTCCGAGCCAGGCAGCAAGAGGAAACCACAAAAGCTGGAGCTTATCATAAGGGATGTTATTCATTGTCGCCCACCATAATGCCACCTTTATCCTGTCATTATCATCTACATAACTTTTTCTGGCAATTCTTATTTCCTTGCCTTTATCAACATAATCTTTCTGCAAATCACAGACTCTTGATACCGGAATCTGCCCCTCAACCAAATTATACCCTCCTATGCTTCCCGCAACATGAGTCCATTTACTACTTTCGCCGTAACCTAGTTTCTTTTGGACCTCAACAGTCACCTTGGTACCGCTGGCAACTAATATTACATCCCCTATCTTAATTTTTTTAGGATCGATTTGTTTATTTTCTGACATGTTAGGCCTCCAAATCTTATTTTAAACTTCTACGCGCATTGGCGCAGGAAAATCGTCTGTTACTTTCTTACACAAGCTAAGTTTTACATTCTTCATTGGGCAACTTTGAAATATTCCCGCGGTTCTAAAACAAAAACACCCCTCTCTCAAATTAAACTGCATATTCGACCACTCGTAGCCTTCTTTTTCATATCTCAACTGATATTGAAGAGATAAATAACAAAGAGGGTTTTTACATAATCCGAATCCTGTTTGCATCTTGAAAAATTTACACTTCCTTTCCTTTTGACAGAAATCCATAAGACTCGAGTGTTTAAGCATCATGCCGAGGTCATTATAATCAATATCAAGAGAGGATTTATTATCCTTCCTTTTGTTTTTCTTGAATGGGAAAAATCTAAGATTTACCTTGGGAATTTCGCAATTGAACACATGAAGATATTTTTGGGGGTCTTTCGATAGCGACTTAAACATATCTCCGGACCTTTTGCTAATTGCACCGACTTTAACCATTTCATTTAGGGTCGTTATGGAGAAACTCCAACCAAGTGCCGTTGAGCGTCCATCTACAATTTTGCGGCACCAATCCACTCCTTTTAAATAGGCAAGGATTATAGGCAAATCGTCTTTGTTATCTTTAAGCATCTTTCTGCATTCTTCTTCAAACAGCTTCGAATGTAACTCGATAGCTATAAGAAGCTCTTTTGGCCATTCAAATATATTCACATATACCTCTCTTTCCCTATAAACAAAAGAACCCTCGCCTTGTAAGCGAAGGTTTTAATCATTATCAGTCCCTAAAATTTATGTATGTAACCGCCTGTGGAGGATGCATGCCGTGCACCTCTGGAGGATCGAGAACTGCTTGTAAATTAGATATGAACAAAACACATCTCCATTCTCTTTCAGGAGCATTTTTCCAGACCAGAGGTCTATGCTCAACGTAATCATCAAAAATGCTGGGATTAAAAGCATTGTATTCCCTAACGAGCAATAAATCTCCTCTGTAATATCTCTCTTCGCCTGAAATCTTTATAATTATCTTCGTTGGATATTTAAGCGGCCTGTTAACAGAAACAGGATGTCTCCAGATTAAATATCCTTTATTAGCTATTTTTACAGCCTCTTCAAAATTACCAGCCTCTTTTTCATTATAGCAGACGTAAAGACCGACCATTTAGTATTTTCCGTGGGTAGGCTACTTTTGACGGTTAAGTTTATTGAATACATCCAATATATCAGAAGGGTTTCCGCTATCAATAGCCTTTTTTATTTCGGACTGTATTGTCGATTCTCTAGCTTTGAGGGTTTGCACTTCTTTTTTTAGACCTCTGATTTCAACAAGTTTCAGATAATATCCGGCCGTAAAACTTACTACTCCTGTAAGTATAACTGTAAGTATAATAGGAAATATCTTATCCCAAAAATAACTCTTCTGCCATTTACTCACTTTTGCTAAGTCATCAAGCTCTGCAACGCGCCTCTCCATTTCTTTATACCATTGATGATTACTATCAGAGTGAGAAGTTAGGCTTAATGCGCATTTAATCTGTTCTTTTGTATATTTTTCTATAAAACTCTTGTCGCTCTTGCGAAGAGAATTTTGAAAGTCACCTGCTATATTCAAAGCTTCATCTTTATTCACTCTATTGACTCCTTTAAGGTGTTATTATACCTCTTTTTATTATAACTAACAATGATTTCAGTTCTCCGGCTGATAACCTATCCGCATATTTCAACCCGCAATCATACCTCAAAAACAGGTAAAGCCTTATTATTGCCTTTGTTTCCTCAATTAAGCCTTTAGGCACCTTAATCATTTTAACCACCTCCCACTTATAATAGACGCAGGAAGTGGTGAAATCTAACAGGGATTTTTAACTTAAATATCTCGAGGAGTTATGGTTTATGCGAGGCTGAATAAGTTGTTTATTGCGGTGGTGGGATAATCCACTCCCAACCTAACTTAGTAATGGCTAACTGATGCTTATGCCCACCAAAAATATTTTCACCCTTGCTCTTCTGTATTCTTTCGGCTAATACATATATTTCGTTATGACATTTAGCTAAATACTTGATATTGGCGCGATGTATTTTACTTGAGCCATATTCCCCTTTAGAATGCTTATCAATATACCAATCAACAAATCTCGCTGCATCACCAGCCCTATTCAAATCCCCCTTGAACTTGCTAATGGATGCGTCATTAGGATATTTCCAAAAGACTTCATAAATCTCTGGTTGATTACTATTTGGACTAAAACCTGCAACCCATAATCCTACAGAAGTATTCAACCACTCAATTTCTTTCAATCTGGCTTTGACATCGAGGTCAATATACTGCTTTAATTTATCAGCGATTTCTTGTAACAGATTGATTCTGATATAATCTAAGTTATTCAAGATAAATTTTCCCACAATATCTTTTATATCACAGTTATTGATACGGCGCTCACCATGATGCACAATCGCTATAGGTAAATCTGGAATTGGGAATATTTTCTGATTGTTATCAGATACTTGTTTTTCTCCTGTCTGCCAATTCTCAGTGCATCTACCATCTACAGTTAGAACCATAGCAGCATTAGAGTAAAAACCTAAAATTAGAGTCATATAAACCTTCCTTTATGCTAATTATATCATTCCCCTTTCAGAATAGTAAGGAATTTCACTTCACAGTAAACTCCAAATATGGACATTCAAGGATCGCAGTTGAACCATAAGTTGCAAAACGTGTAGTAATAAGAAAATTCAAAACATAAAAAAGAGCGACTTTTTGTCGCTCTTCTATGCCATTTGAGGTTTTTCGGCTCTATTTTGAAGGGTCTAACAGCAAACCAAATCTGGTTTTTTGGTACACGTGTGTTGTAAAAAGTGGTACACGTGTGTTGTAACTGGGCTTCCTAAAAGGCGCCTCTTTTGTGTAATTGTCATAACTATATGCCTTTCTTAATGATATATTCGCATAAATCCACAACGCGGCAAGAATACGCCCATTCGTTATCGTACCAGCCCAGAATCTTGACCAGTCTACCATCAATAACCTTGGTCAGCTCCGCATCAAAAATACAGGAATAATTAGAGCCGTAGAAGTCTTTGGAGACCAAGGGCTCGGTCAGATATTGCAAAATACCTTTTAGGCTTGATTCGGATGCCTTCCTGAACGCCTCATTTACAGACTCAACAGTAGCATCCTTCTCAACAATACAGGTTAAATCAGTAAGCGAAACATCAGGGGTAGGCACACGAATTGCCAGGCCATCCAGCTTGCCTTTTAACTCCGGCAAGACCTCGCCTATTGCCTTGGCTGCTCCTGTAGAGGTGGGTATCATTGAAACAGCTGCAGCGCGCGCCCGGCGCAAATCTTTATGCGGCAGGTCCAATATCCTCTGGTCATTGGTGTAAGAGTGAATTGTAGTCATCAGTCCGCTCTTTATGCCAAAATTATCCAATAATACCTTTGCCATTGGCGCCAGGCAATTGGTGGTGCAGGAGGCATTAGAGATGATGTTATGTTTCTTGGGGTCATAATTTTTTTCATTTACCCCCAGAACCACGGTTATATCCTGTCCCTTGGCAGGAGCTGTAATGACAATCTTTTTAGCACCGCCATTCTGGATATGGCCGATACATTTCTCTTTATCCGTGAATACACCTGAGGCTTCTATCACTATCTCCACGCCAAAATCTCTCCAGGGAATTTCGGCAGGCGACTTGACGCTTAAAACTTTGAGCATTTTACCATTTACGATTAAGGCATCTTCTTTAGCCTCCACCGTCGCATTTAAAGCCCCGAAGTTAGAATCGTATTTTAGAAGATGCGCTAATGTCTTTGTGCCAACGGGTAAATCATTGACTGCTACAAAATCCAAATCCGCAACACCTTTTGTTAATGCTGCCCGATATACGAGCCTGCCGATCCTGCCAAAACCATTGATGCCAACTTTTACTGCCATCTTTCTTTAACCCTCCTTTGCCTTTGTTTCTTTTAGATATTTTGCCGCTAACTCAGGCGGCGTAGAGACAACATAAAAACCCGAACCCCATTCAAAACCAGCTACGCGGGTTAACTTCGGCATAATTTCAATATGCCAATGATAATAATCTATGCCCCCGTCTCCGTTCACCGGTGAGGAATGAATAATAAAATTATATGCCGGATTAGCAAATACATTTTTTATTTTAGTTATGGTCTCTTTTAATATTGCTGCCAATGCCGGAACCTCTTCAGCAGGCAGATGACAGAAATAACCGTTATGTCTCTTGGGGATTATCCAGATTTCAAATGGGAACCTGGAAACAAACGGGCAGAAAGAGAGGAAATACTTATTCTCTAAGATAATCCTCTCCTTTTCCTGGGTTTCCTGTCTGATTATATCGCAAAATATACAACGTTCACGATACTCAAAATAATCTTGAGACCCTTTTATTTCTTCTAAGGCATTCTTGGGTACCATAGGAAGGGCGATAATCTGGGTATGCGGATGCTCTAATGAGGCGCCTGCTGTCGGGCCATAGTTTTTAAAAATCATTATATATTTAAAACGTTTATCCTTTATGAGGTCGGTAGCCCTGCGGCAGAGCATTGAGATAATATTCTCTATCTCCTGGTTTAATAAATCCGGAATATCTTTGTGATGATACGGCGATTCGATCAACACCTCATGCGCACCCACACCGTTTGACATATCGTAGATGCCCAACCCTCTTCTATCCAACCCTCCTTCAATCTGAAGCGCAGGAAACTTATTTGGCACCACCCTCACCTGCCAACCAGATGTATTCGGACTTGTATGGGAATCTCTAATAGCCTCAATTTCTGGAGGAGTCGTTGACTCGTTACCATAGCAAAAAGGACACACCCCTGTCCGCCAGCTATGATCTTCATGCTCAAAATCTTCTGGCGCATTCGGACGATCGGTGTTTACTATTACCCATCTTCCTACAATAGGGTCTCTTCTTAACTCTGACATATTAACTCGCTTAAATAATCGCTTGTTTTATGTTAAATGTACTATGTTTAATGTTTTTCATTAAACATTAAACTAATCTTGCACCTGGCGCAAAAAAGTGGCTGCATCTTCAGGCGGTAAAGGACAGATATAAAAACCAGTACCCCATTCAAAACCTGCTACCCGGGTTAAACGCGGTATAATCTCAATATGCCAGTGATAGTCATAATCAATACTCTTCCAATAACCTAATTTTTCGCGTCTGAAAGGAGCGGTGTGCACAACATAGTTGTAAGGCGGATCATTCAGGCATTTTTTTAATTTCGCAAGTGTCTTTTTTATTATCCGGCCTAAATCAAGCCGCATTGAAACATCAAGGGTAGTAAAATCGCAGGAATGTTTCTTTGGTAAAATCCAAACTTCAAAAGGAAATCTTGCTGCAAATGGGGTTATGGCAATAAAACCGTCAATGTCAATTATAAGCCTATCTTTGTATTCTATCTCTTGTTTAATTAAATCACAGAATACGCACCTTTCGTGATAATTATAATAAAACCGAGCACCAGTTAGTTCTTCCTTAACGCGTTTAGGATTAACCGGAGTAGCAATAAGTTGGCTCCTGGAATGCTTAACCCTGCCGCCGCCAGCTATCCAGCCATAGTTTTTAAATATCAAAACATATTTAAAACGTTTATCTTTCTCTAAGTCTGCAATCCTATTTATATAACAGGTTATAACCTTTGATATCTGTTCTTCGCTTAAATCCGCCATATTAGCTATGTGCTGGCTCGTCTCAATCACGACCTCATGTGCCCCTATGCCATTCATAAGGTCGTATAAACCCTTACCTCGACGCTCAAGTTCTCCTTCTATCCTTAAAAATGGCGAGATACTGGGCACGACCCTTAATTCCCAGCCAGGGCTATTGGGTGGAGTAGATTTTGGCCTAATGGCGTATATTTCCAGAGGGGTTTGGGATTCTTTCCCTTCGCAAAAAGGGCAGGGCTTTTCGGGAATATCTTGCGCAGCCTGGATTGAGAACTGGTCTGGCCTCTTAGCGCGCTCCGTAGCGATTATTACCCATCTACCTATAATAGGATCTTTTCTTAATTCCGGCATTTCTGGTTCTTTAGTTCGTTAGTTCTTAAGTTCGTTGGCTAATTAATATTGCAACATTATATCATGGCAAACTAGAACTGCAACTATTTTTTTGCCCTAAGGATTTCTCCTGGTAAAATCTTATGTCCGGCAATAAACTCCTCTACTCTCATTCTTCTTTTTCCCTCTATTTGCAATTCTTCTATGATAATATTACCCTTCCCTGCGAATACAACTATTCCTTCTCTGGAGGCTTCCAGGATTTCTCCGAGATTAGAACTTGCGAACTTGCGCCCTGCCTGCCGGCAGGCAGGAACTTGCGAACTAACTCTTGCTTTATATATCTTTAATAACTTACCTTTATAATACGTAAAAGCATCTGGCCAACCCAGGCACCCCCTTATAAGATTATAAATTTCCTGCGCAGGTTTACTCCAAAGAATCAAGCCATTTTCCTTTTTAAGCTTTGGCGCAAAACTCGCCCTGTTTTCATCCTGCGGGGTTAATTTATAACTATTATTCTCGATTGACTTAAGGGAATCGATTAGTAATCCTGCTGCGACTTTAGATAACTTATCTTCCAGTGTAACAGAGGTATCATCCTTATTTATACCTGTGTCTTTCTGCTGGATTATCGGCCCAGCATCCATCTTGCTCGCCATCTTTATGGCGGTAACACCGGTTGCTGTTTCGCCATTAATTATTGCCCAATTTATAGGGGCTGCGCCTCGATATTTAGGCAATAGTGAGGCATGAATATTTATAGATATGATTCTTGGTATATCTAAAATCTCCCGGGATAAGAGCTGGCCGTAGGCAATAACTACGAATAAATCTGGATTCAAGGCTTTTAAGAATTTCAAGGTTTGAGCTGAATTTATCTCGTTTGGCTGATAGATTTTAAGCCCCAGCTCTTGCGCAGCTAATTTAATTGCTGTAGCTGCTAAGGAAAGCCCGCGTCCCCTTTCTCTATCTGGCTGCGTAACTACACAGAAAATACTATACCCATTTGCTATCAAGGCTCTTAATGACGGAACAGCAAAATTATCGCTACCAAAGAATATTATGTTCATATAGGGTCTACATCCACCGTTACTATTATACCTGAATGCCGGAAACTTTTTAAGTGTATTTTTAAGAATTCGCTTGTCTTTCTGATACGGCTAGAATTGATTAATACCTGCCAATAGAAATTCCCTCGTAATTTAGAGGGATGGGCGGGATTAACTGAGATAATCTTAATGCCCTTATTTTTATTACATTTGTTTAACTGCTCAAACAGGGTAGAGCTTACTTGCCTAACTTTATCTTCATTCTTTCCGCGTAACTTTACCAAAACTATATGCCTATAGGGTGGAAAATTCAGCTGTTTCCTCTGCTTTAACTCTTCATCATAGAAGATATTAATATCTTTATTTAGTAGAGCCCTGAAACAATGATGCTGGGGGAGCCTGGTCTGAATTATCAGCTTCTTATCAGTTAACTTCACCAGGCCCATCAGCAAATCAAATGTTTTTTCCGACGCGCGAAAATCAATGCGGTTTAAAGAATTATCTATATTAAGGACTCCTATGAGGTCGAAATTATAATCCGTCTGTTTAATTATGGAACTTGCAGCCACGACTATGTCTATATCTTTTAGCTGGAAGTTATCCTGTGAATCTAATCTCTTAATCCGCGCTTGCGCAAAGAGCCTGGATAATTCGCTTTCTATTTTTTCCGTACCTAATCCGGTATACCTGATATAACCAGCATTGCAATTTGGACAGATCAAAGGTGTTGGCATTTTAAAATTACAATAATGGCAATTTAATATATTGTCTTTAAAGTGATATACTAAGTTTATATTACAACGCGGGCATTTTAGGCTCATCCCGCAATTATTACATAAGGCTAAGGTTGCAAAACCCTTGCGGTTTAAAAATAGGAGGACTTTGCCTTTTGAATTTAAGACAGAATAAATTGCATCCTCTAAGATTTTTGAAAAAATAAAATTTTTCTTTCTGTCTTGAAACGGTAAATACCCTACATCAATGAGCTTAACTTCCGGAAAATCTTTTTTTCTGGGGATAAATATATACTCGATCTTATTATTCTTGGCTTGATAAAAACTTTCCAAAGACGGGGAACTACTTCCTAATATAAGCTTTGCCTTTTCAGAATTTATCCTCATATAGGCAACTTCTCTTGGGTTATAATGTGGCACCTGGTCCTGCTTATAGCTTGAGTCCTGCTCTTCATCAATAATAACCAGACCGAGGTTATCAAATGGTGCAAAAATTCCTGAACGCGTGGCTAAAACAATGCCACTCTTACCTTCTTTTATCTTAAGCCACTCCTCTAATTCCTTTGCTTGCTTTCTGTATAAAAGCACTGGTCTTATGCCTAAACCAGCAGCAATTGAATCTTCAGCCCTTAAAACAGAATTGAAATCCGGCAACAAAACTATTGCTGACCGATTATTATCTAGAGTTCGCCTTATTGCCTTAAGATAAATTGCCCACCTAGCAAAGCCATCTAAGTCATGGACTAAAGTAGTCTCAGGATTATTCTTTTGTTTGTGGAATCCCGTCCTTTCTATATTTGTTATTCTTCTACCCTTTCTTAAATCCTTAGGCAGAGCCGTCTGGATAGCCTCGCCCCAAGAACAGCAGTAATATTCGGATAGCGACTTAGTAAGCGAAAGCATATTTTTATCTATCACAGGATAATCGTCGATTATATCTAATAATTTTTTAAGATTTTTGATATCGCTTTTGCGGGTAAGTTTTACTACGTAACCTAACATTTTAATATTGCGCAAAGTTACCCAGACCCTCGACCCCGGGCTTATCTTTTTTCCTGACTCCTGAGGGACAATATAATCAAATGGGCCCTGGACAGCTAAGCCCAGCACTACCTTGGCATACAACATTACAAATCTCCCTTAAGGCATCGGGTTTTTTGATTCTCTTAATATTATCTCTTATGTTTTTTAATTTATACTGATGGTTTTTTAAATCTAACACTATATTTTTTATATCTTTGATACTCTCTGGAATTAATCCTATGCCGTATCCTTTCAGAATTCGCGCATTGCATTCTTCCTGCCCAGGTATTGAAGATATAAATACGGGGGCTAATTCCATATTCAAGACCTCAGAAATACTCAAACCTCCGGGCTTGGTAATAATTATATCAGATACAGCCATCAACTCCTGGACATTATCCACAAGGCCAAACACCTTGACATCTGTAAGATTTCTATAAGTTAACCTCGCATATAACTTTTTATTATTTGCGCAAACAACTAAAATCTGGACATCCCTATATAACGCATTAACGATTTCCTCTAAAGGTCCTAAGCCGAAAGAGCCGGTCATAATTAATACTGTAAATTTATTGCCATCTATATTCAATTTATTACTTAAGTATTTTCTGTCATACTGTTTTAAAAATTTTTCTTCTATTGGTATGCCGAGTCCTTTAATTCTATTTTCGGCTACACCCTCAAGGAGCAATTGCCTTTTAGTAAATTCGCAAGCTACTACATAAATATCAGTAGCATCTGATATCCAAAATGGATGGACTCCGAAATCCGTAATTATTGTAACTAATCTGGATTTTATCTTTTTAGCTCTTTTTAGGTTTGCGGAAAGCTCTGCGGGTAAAAAATGCGTGGAGATAATAAAATCTGGATTGTCCTGAATTAAGAACCGGACAAAACCCTGGGTATTTAGTCTATTAAAAATGCATCCGGCTAATCTGGTTACCGGACGCAAGCCCTTAAAATTCGTGAGCCAGAAAAACAATCGCCATAACAAAATTAAATGTCTTACTAAAAATGAATAACCCCGGGAATAGAAAAACCTAAATAAAGGGTTTGCCTTCTCTAATACGTCAGTTAATCTTAAGCTTATCTGCGGACACTCTTCTTTTATGTAGTCGTATAATGCCTGTGCGGCCTTAAAATGTCCGCTACCCGCTGAGGCATAGGCGATGAGTATTTTCATTAAGAATGATATCAACTGCTTCGGCGAGGTCGGCTGTAGTGAAGTCAGGAAGGACCTGCCAGTTATTTTTATTCTCCGGTTTTTCTTTTCCGGAAAATACTAAGATGGTTTTTAAGCCTGCTGATTTGCCTGTTTCTACATCCCTAATTGTGTCGCCAATAAAGTAGCTATTCTTTAAATCAATTTCTGTCCCTAAGTCTTTTAGTTTATTTATTGCCAAATCCACAAGGCCCGTCTTAGGCTTTCTGCAAAAACAATTATCTTCTATTCGGTGTATGCAGAAATACACCCCGGCAATCTCAATCTTCTCTTTGTCCAATTCATTTAACATGTTCTTAGTAATCAGATCGAGGGTCTCTTGGGAATAGATACCCTTGGAAACACCGGCCTGGTTAGAAATGATAACCAGTTTAAATCCACTATCATTTAATCTCTTTAAACTAATCTTTACCTTTGGTAAAAATTGAAACTCCTCCCAGGATTTTACATAATCTGAATCTCCGGGATATTTATTTATTACACCATCTCTATCTAAAAAAATTACTCTCATTTAAAATAATTTTCATTTGCCTTGACCCATTCGGTAAGTTTCTTTATGCCATCCTTAACTGAAACCTTAATTTTCCAATTCAAAGTTTTTTCTAGCTTGGAGGTATCTGAAATATAAACCTTCTGGTCAGATGGCCGCCAATCAGCAAAATTGACCTTTGGTTTTTTACCGAGCAATGCCTCTAACTCATCCAAGAACTCAAGCAGGGAAATTGTATTAGACGGGCCTCCGCCAATATTAAACAAGCCTCTTTCTAAATCGCTATTAATAAACCGGTCAAAAGCATCTACCAAATCATCCACATAGAGCATATCGCGCACCTGTTTACCATTACCATAAATTGTAATGGGCTTATTGAAGAGTGTCGCGATAATAAACCAGGCCACCCAACCCTGGTCCTCAAAGCCAAATTGCCGCGTGCCCGTGGTACACGACATACGAAACACTGCGGTCTTCATTTTATATATGTAGCTGTATTCCTGAACATATAAGTCTCCTGTTAATTTAGAAACTCCGTAAGGGGTATGCCCTGTAGAATCTACGGACATGCTTTCAGAGACGCCTGCTACACCGTCATAGATATACCTTTTTTCTAATTCTTTCAAGGGGATCTTATCCACGTTCTCTCCGTAAATCTTATTTGTCGAGCAATAAATAATTACGGTATCCCTGGATTTCTTGCGCGCCGCCTCCAGCACGTTAAGCGTGCCATAGGCATTAATACTAAAATCCTCTTTGGGCATGCGCACGCTAGAAGGAACTCCTGGCTGGCCTGCAGTATGAATCAGCACATCAAGGCCTTTGCCTATTGCACGGGCAACATCCTTATCATTACGCACATCGCCTTTAATCCGTTCAATATTTTTGAATTTTTTTAAATAATTCCAGTTAAATTCTACTGAGGCTTTATCATAACCAAAAATCCGCGAGCGCATTAGATTATCTAAGACAATAACCTTATTTTTAGGGTTGCTTATCGCAAAAAACTCAGCGCAATGGCTGCCTACAAGACCTGCGCCACCAGTAATCAGTATTCTCATTTCTTTCGTATCCTTTCTAGTATTAATTCTTTATATTTTAGATAACTGACAAATTGATACAGACTGGCATAATATGCAACAGCAAGACCTATAAAACCATCTCTGTATCCTCTCCTTCCTATATATGTGCGTATAAATCTATCTATGCTTCGATAAACAAATCTACCCAGAGTCATAGGTTTATTCTGACTAAACCATTTCTGGGCTTCACGGGTAGTCTGATTATTCAATTTGGAAAGAAAATCTTCCAGGTTCCTATAAGAATAATGTATCAGGTCTTTTGTTAGGTGCCCGCAAGGCTCATCCATAAAGGCGCGCGGGTGTACACCTACTTCCTCATAGCGGAATTTATCTTTTCTAAAAAGCTTTAATTGTGGACTGGGATACCAACCACCGTATCTAACCCAATAATCGCCGATAAAATTCCGTCGAGGAATAGTAAAACCATTATAATTTAGCTGGCTACTTAATACATCCCTAATTTCACTTTTGAGCTCCTCGGTAAGGCGCTCATCGGCATCTAAAGTTAAGACCCAGAGGTTTCTAGCCTGAGCATAGGCAAAATTTCGCTGCGAGCCTTCGATATCCATCTTTCTGATGATTATCCTATCGGTATAGAGACGGGCTATATCAACTGTCTTATCCGTGCTCTCATCGTCCACTACCACTATCTCATCTGCGAAGCCCCTAACCGATTCAAGGCAGTCCTTGATATTTTTTTCTTCATTTTTAGTCAAGACAACAACTGATATCTTAGTAAGGCCGGGGTTACTCATTGCAAAAACTCTCTAATTGAAGTAATAATATAATCCATTTGTTCTTTAGTTAAATCAGGATACACCGGAATCGCCAGTGTCTGGTTAGCTGCTCTTTCAGATTCAGGAAAATCGCCTTTTTTATAGCCTAAATATCTAAAGCATCTCTGAAGGTGTAGAGGCAACGGATAATAAACGCGCGCATCTATACCTCTGTTTCTTAAATGCTCAATTAATTTTCTGCTTGAGCCGTCTAAACGTAGTACATATTGGTGATAGATATGCGTATTATATTTGGCGACAATTGGAGTTTGGATAGCTAAATCCTTGAGTTGTTGATTGAAATATTCAGCATTGGCCTGCCTTTTCTTATTCCAGCAATCAAGATATTTAAGTTTCACCTTTAACACAGCTGCCTGAATAGTATCCATCCGGTTATTGTATCCTAATGCTATGTGATGATACTTTTTAATATTACCCTGGTTCCTGAGTATCTTAAGCCTTGAAGCAATAATTTTATTATTAGTCAAAACCATTCCCGCATCGCCGAATGCACCCAGGTTCTTGCCCGGAAAAAAGCTGACTGCTCCGCAATCACCCATTGTCCCAGCCGACCTGCCTTTATATTCTGCGCCAAAGGCCTGGGCAGTATCCTCAATAACCTTTAAGTTGTATCTTCTTGCTATCCTAAGGATATTATCCATATCAGCGCATTGTCCATAGAGATGAACAGGAATAATTGCTTTGATATTAAGTTTTTTCTTATTTTTGATAACCTCCTCTACGCTGAAACTTGAGATATTGTATGTATCAAGGTTTATATCTGCAAAAACTGGTATTGCACCAATACTAGCAACTGCTCCGCAAGTTGCATAGTAAGTAAAAACAGGACATATCACGGCATCGCCGTATTGAATACCTAGGGCCACCAAGGCTAATTTTATAGCATCAGTACCGTTAGAGACTCCAGTTGCATACTTTACATTACAGTATTTTGTAACTGCATCTTCAAACTCTTGGATTTCTTGACCAAGCACAAAATTTGCATTATCGATTATGCGTTTAATGGCTAGATCCAGTTCTTTGCGGATAGGTGCAATCTGTTTTTTTAGGTCTAAAATGGGTATCTTAATCATCTGTTTTTAATAAACTTGCCACTGCGCTTACAGCCTCCTGAATATCAATCTTTTCCAAACACTCTCTATTTTTCAAGCAGCCGGATAAACGAAACCCGGAATAGCAAGGGCTGCATTCCAGTTCTTTTCTTAGCACAATATGACGTTTTGCATCGGCTGGATATGGGCCGTAAACTTTAGGGTCAACCGGACCAAAGAAAGAAACTGTCTTCTTGCCCAATGCGACTGCGATATGTAAAGGCCCACCGTCATTAGCAATCAAAATCTCTACATTATTTATAATACCGATTAATTCTGCTAAACTTGTCTTACCCGCTAAATCTATCACTGGGTAAGTCGCTGTCTTTACGATTATATCAATGATGGGTCTATCTGATTCATCTCCCAAGAGCAAAATTTGCGCAGCAAAATCTTTACTTATCTTATCTGCTAATTGGGCAAATTTAATTGCTGGCCAGCGCTTAATCGCAGCATCCTTGCCCCAACTAGCACCTCCTCCAGGCGCTATGCCGATAATTAAACCTTTATCATTGATACTGTAACTTGCAAGAATATCTTTGCAATTTACCCTATCTATATCTGATACATATAAATCTAAATTTTTTGTCTTAGGTTTTATGCCAATAAAGTCAAGTAATTCCAAATAATATTCTACCACATGTTTTTGAGCATACCCATCAATAGTTATTTTATCAGTAAGAAACCGGCCGCGGTTTTTATAATTAAAACCGATACGTTTTTTGATACCGGCGAGCTTTGAAATAAAACCATAGCGGTGGTCTAAGGAAAAATCAAGGGATACGTCAAATCTTTCTTTTTTTATACTTTTATATAGGGCAATACCCTTAAAAATACCCTCTAATCTCGATTTGTTGTAAATCTTCTTAATATCGCCTCTGGATAGAGCAAATATTTTATCTATATTTTTATTGTTTTTTAAAATATCTTTTACCCTCTCATTACACCAATAGCCGATTATGGTATCTGGGCAGGCATCTTTAATGGCTGAAAGTACGGGAGTGGTAAATAATACATCCCCTATCCCGAATGGATTGATGATGAGAATCTTTTTCAAAGTAGTGCTTTAAGTTTCTTTTCTTTTAATATCTCTACAAGCTTTTTTACATCCTGGGTTCTATCTTTTGCACAAACCAAGACTACATCCTTTGTAGCTACGGCGATGATATTCTCTAAACCTAATGTGGCTAAGAGGCGGCTGTCCGACCATACAAGAGTGTTTCTACTATCCAAATCTATACACTTACCTTTGAATATATTTCCATTTAGGTCTTTTTTGGCAAGCTGCTCTATTGCCCGCCAGCTTCCCAGGTCTATCCAGCCAAAATCAGCTGGGATAACTGCCATCTTTTTGCACTTTTGCATTATGGCATAATCTATCGAAATGGAAGTAAACTTTGGCCAGAGTCTGTTAAGGCTCTTTTTATCCTTGATTTTGGCAATTATTCCATAGTCATAGGGTGCTAACTTTTTAATTTCTTCGAGCATAATCTTGGCCCTGAAGATAAAAATCCCTCCATTCCAATAGAATCTTTTATCTTTTAAAAATTCTTTTGCTTTTTTAAGGTTTGGCTTTTCAATGAATCTATCTACTAAATAAAAATCTTTATTTTTTGCTCTTACCTTTATATAACCATAACCTGTATGGGGCCGATCAGGAGTTACGCCAAGACTAACAATATATCCTTTTTTTGCTACCGCCATCGCCTTATTCAATACCCTTAAGAACGCGGTCTTATCTTTTATATAATGGTCGCAGGGTAAAACCAAAATAATTGCCTCCTTATCTTTACTATATATATTTTTAGACAACAAGCCTATCGGCGCAAGCGTGTTCTTAGTCTCTGGCTCCAAGAAAATATTACCTCCAGAGATACTCAAACGCCTCAAACAATTCTTTGTCTGTTTGTGGTAAATTTTATTAGTTGCAATATAAATATTATTTCTTGCAATTAAGCGGCATATTCGGCTAATAGTATCTTCAATCATTGTACGCTCTGAAGAGATATTAAGAAACTGCTTTGGCTCAGAATACCTGCTTAAAGGCCAAAAACGGCTTCCTATACCGCCAGCTAAAATAATGGCATAGTTCATTTATTTAATAACCCTTGTGCTTTAAAAAATACTTCCTCTACTGTAATGTCTGATAAGTTCGATTTTTCTACCACAATACTTCCATTGCTCTTCGGACCCCAGCGAATAGAACTCTTGGCTGGTATGTCATTTCTAAATATTGCTACTACGGGCGTCCCTACACAAGAAGCAAGATGAACCGGACCGCTATCTCCAGAAATCAACAATTTACACTTCTTTAATAGCCCTGCTAATTGACTCAAGGAAGTCTGGCCAGTTAGATTGATTATACCTTCACCTAAATCAGAAAAGCATTCCGGGTTTTTGCCTAACCCCTCTTTTCCGCCGATTATTATAACCTTTTTGTTTAGTTCCTTCGCTAATCTTTTGGCTAATCTGCTAAAACTCTCTATAGGCCATTGCTTTATAGGGTCGCTTGTCCAGGGATGTAGTGCGATTAAATTATCATAACCTTCAATCTTATAATCTCTTAATAACGCATTAATTATAGTATCGTCTATTTTTAAAGGCAAGGTTTTATCTTCTGTTCTGGCACCAATTAAATTCAATAATCCAAGATTGTATTCTATTTCGTGTTTTAAGCCTTCGTACTTTAAATCTTGCATTTTATGGGTAAGCAAAAATCCCCATTTTCTGTTATACCCTACCCTTACAGGAATAGCGGCTAAATAAGTAAAAATGTTAAAAACCCGTGAAGGATTCAACATAACAGCAATATCTATATTTTTTCTTTTTAATAAGTTAATTAGACTTAATTTCTCTAATAATGTGTGTTTTCCCCTGCGCCATTCAATTAGCTCGTCGATAAAAGGAATACTCTCCGCTAACTCTCTTACATAAGGGTCTACCACAGCAATTAATTTTGCATTGATAAAGGTCTCTTTTAATGCCCGGAGGCTTGGTATATTAAGTAAAAATTCACCAAACCTGTCATTACGCACAGCCAGTATATTTTTAATCGCTTCGCGGTCTATCTGCATTGGCAAGTCTATTAAGTGACAATGAGAAACCTGCTATATACCAGAATAGTATAGCTACCCGTGAATAATATAGGCTACTTTCTGTAAGTCCGTTAACCAAAAATGCAATTAAACTTGCTGATAGAGAAAGTGAGACTACTTTAAGAAAATCGTCACCCAAGCGTCTATAGATATTGGCGCATTCCATAAATAATTTGTAAAGCAACCAAACAAAAATGCCTAAACCTATCAAGCCTATCTCTGCGGCCATATGCAGAAAATTATTATGTGCATATATGTAATCAGAGGTAATGACTCCGCGGTATTCGGGAGATTCTTTGTATTTTTTATAGTTCTTCATATAGGTATTTGCCCCCACGCCTATTAGGGGGTGGTCTTTTATCATGTTGAGGGAATGACGGTAAATTGCTATTCTGTCGTCATTACACATAAGTCTTAAGGGGTTATAACTGACGTCTCTAGCCCAATTTTTTACTGATCTGGGAAGGATAAACGGCGAAGTCAATATAATTACGAATAAAAGGCTGATTAAAAATTTATCCTTTTTTATAAACCCTAAGAAAAATAGCACTACAAATATCGCTAGTAATGTCGGCCTAGAATATGTCAAGGCTATACCTACTAGCGATAGAATGCTTACTGAAAGAATCGCAATCTTTTCTTTATATTTAAAATAATAGAGACTTAGTCCCAATATAAGAGGGGTGAGAGCGCTTAAATAAATTCCTAATGTATTTGAGTCCTTAAAGGAAGCGGTTGCGCGCACCAGGCCAATATTGATAACGGGGCTATAACCTCTTATAAAATCATAGCCCCTTAATACCTGCCATATCTCATCAACCGAGGTTAAAATTAATCCGAGCGACACAGAAAAAACAATTCTTTTTATGTGTCTTGAGTCTTTCAATTCTTCTACCATAATGAAAAAAACAATTATGTATTCAAGTAATCTAAGCATACCTCCCCTAAGGCTGTCTTTAAGATTAATAGAATTAAAAACTGATAAACAGGTTATGGCGAAAAAGAAAAGTAACGGTTTATTTATTGCAGTCCTGATAAATATTCTCTCTCTTTTTAATATCTTTTTAGCTATAAAACTGAATGTGAGAAAACCTATAAACAGATTCTGCGGCGCAGAAGCAATCGATATAGAGAACGGTATCAGTATAATTAACCAATAAATTATATAATCTAAATATCTAATTGTTTTTTTCATTTCAATATTATTGCCTGAATCTCGTCTTTAGGATATTCAATGCTGCCCATATACCATCCCTTAATCTTATTTTTTTACCTTCAGAATATGAACGAGGGTGGTAAGATATAGGTATTTCTACTATGCGCAATTTATTACGGATGGCCTTTGTAACTATCTCGACTTCAATATCAAAACTTCTGGCCCTAAGATTTAACATATTTACAGTATCTCTACGCAACATTTTATAACAAGTGAAGCAGTCATTTAATCTTGTATTGAATAATAAATTGAGGAGGCCGGTCAAAAATATATTACCCCATCTATGTATCAACAAACCACTGTAACCTTTTGTAAATCTGACCCCTAAGACAAGATCTGCTACGCCTTGCTTAATCGGTTTTATTAGTTTTAGATAATCATTCGGGTCGTATTCTAAATCTGCATCCTGGATTACTACAAGTTCTCCTGCCCCATGCAATAATCCAGTCAAAATAGCTGAGCCCTTCCCCCTGTTACTGGTATGGTGGATAACTTTTAAATTATCGTATTTAATCTCTCTTAATATCTTATCCGTACCGTCGGAAGAACCGTCGTCTACCACAATGATTTCCTTATCAATATTGACTGAATTTATCTTTTCTAAAATTTGTCTTATAGTTTTTGCCTCATTATAGACCGGGACTATTACTGAAAGCTGCGGCATATTTACCTCGTAAGGCTCTTAAAAATTGCCCAAATATATAATTTAATATAACTGGATGATAATTTAAAGATTCTAAACTTCGATTTGCCTTTGGCCCTTTCTCTCCATATGGTAGGCACTTCTGTAATTTTAAATCCCAAATAATAGGCCTTAAGCGGAATCTCCATGGATACTTCAAAACCGCAAGATTCAATATCTATGCTATCTATCACCTTTTTTCTATACATCTTAAAGGCATTAGCAATATCATGGGTAGGCAATCCCAGCAGGTAATATAGAGAACGGCCCACAAAAGAAGAAAAAAAGCCTTTAGCTTTCGAGCCACCAATACGCGAGCCTCCTCTTATATAACGCGAACCACAAACGATATCATATCCTTCGTCAATCTTAGAGAGCATCTTTTTAACTGTCCCTAAATCATCGCATAAATCTGCCATAATCGGAACAACCACATCCCCTGTCGAATGGCTAAAACCGGTCTTTAGAGTATTTGCAAAACCTTGAGCTAATTTGTTTTCTACCAACCTTATATTGCCGTATTGAGCGGACGATCCTGCCACAATTTCTCTTGTCTTATCTATGGAATGATCATTAACCACTATTAATTCGTAAGGGACATCTATAGATTGCTGCACTCTATTTATAACATCTTCTATATTGTCCTGTTCGTTATGTGCTGGGATAATAACAGAAAGTCTCATTTCAATATCTTATATATATGTATGGTTTCATTTTCAAAAACTAAGGCAAATCTATCGGAATTAGCCTTTGCCCATCTATCTTCAATGGGGAATTCAACCCCTTCTATCTGATGCAACGAATAAACAAACAGGTAGTCGCTATTCCTCTTTAAAAGATTATTTAACCAAATAGGACAATTTACGCTAGAGCGATAATTGCCTTCTGCCTCTAAATTTTTATGCAGACTTAAGAAATCATACCCCCATTCATAATGACTATTCGCAAAATAATGCAATTTCGCCGGCTCTATTTTATTTACCGAGACATAATAAACATTATTTTTAAAATTAGTTCCATAAAGCGGAAACGGCACAGGCCTGCCTGCATAAGCAATATTATTACCAGTTGTATTTCTGTTTAACCAGTCCCAGGCCGCTGTTGCATCAGGCCAAAAACCAGAGTATTTTACCATTTTCGTATATCTGGGGAATTCATTTTTTAAGTACCATTGTTCTGATAATATTAAGGCGGATATCAAAAAAATAAAGGACAAAGTAATAAAGAACGGCTTTTTTATTACCTTTATTAATTGGGCAGGCTTTATTAAAAACGAGAATAATAAAAATATTAAAAATGTTAATGCGGTTGAAGTAATCAATTCCTGGCGTTTGGCTAAATTAAACATTGAGGTCAAAAGGCATATTGTAACTAAAGTCTTTAAAGTTGGCTTAGGAATATTTAAAATATTTATAACATAAAAACCTAAAATAATGCCTATGCCTAAAAGTGGGTATAAGTACCTTACATTAGCTAAAGGAATTATGTATCTATAGACAAAATAGATTAAAAAAGGCAAAATAAAGAAATAAATCAAATTAAAGTTTAAAATCTTGCCCTTTTTTATTATTGTAATTGGTAAAGCTAAGAATATAGAAGGTAACACAATTATCAAAGTTTGTAACCCAAGCCCTTCATGAAATAATATTTTATTGAGACTATAGTCTTCAATTCTAAAATGGGCTCCAAAGGTGCCGATATCCATTACCCCTTTAAAAATACTCCTGCCGAATAGTTTAAAATCCAATGGATAAAAAGGATTACCAGTATCTAAAAAATTCCTTACATAGCTAAATCCACCTAAAGCGCAAACTGAAAAAAATAAAATTATAAATAAGTAAGACTTTTTTATATTTTTAGGGTAAAGATAAACAAACGGGAGTAATAACAATATACTATATGGCAAGGCTATAGTTTTAGTGCCCAAAAGTAAACCCAAACTTAAGCTGTAAATCAGTAAATTTTTCCAAGAGAACTTTTCATATAATAAAAATAAGTAGTTTACACATGCTAAAAATAATCCAGCTACCATAACGTCTACATAGGCAATCTGCAGTTGTTTGAAAAAATTTGGTATGAGCAGAAATAGGGATGCTGCATAAAAAGATTTTTCTTTGTTTAGGCCAATTTTTCTTGAAATTCCATATACAGCCAAAAGCGACAAAACAAAAAAAGGAAGCTGGCCTAAATCTGCTAAGAATACATTTCTTAAAGGCAGCATCAGCCATAAATAAAATAAGCTGCCATTTATCGGGTAATAACTGGGACTGGGGTCATCAAATATGGTAATCGGTATATCGAAATTTCCATGCTTTAACCATTCCACGGGGAAGGTAAAATGGTAATTTAGCGAATCCCAGCCAAAAGGCGGATTTACCAAATTTATACTAATTTTTACTAAACTAAAACAAAATATTACTGATAGAGTAAAAAGGACAACCTTATTTTTTAGAAATTCATTTTTATTTACGACAACCCCACTTAAACCTAAAGAAGATCTCCGATTCTTAGTGAAGAGCCAAATAACTAGAAGCAATAATAAATTAAACAGAATTACATTGCCCAAATAAAGTGTGCCTAAAACACCTAAAATAAGTTCACTTAATATAATTTGGGTTAAATAAATAATAAACCAGCAAATCAAAGAATCTATGAGATTTGTTATTCGCAATAATCTATAGGTAATAAAAAAGGAACTTAATATTACAATAAAATTCATTAATAGAAAGATAACCATTTGACTATTTTTGTGATATCAAACTAACCTTTTCAACCAATGATTTATCGATATTAGGATTATGAAATATTAAAAATGTTTTATCTGGACTGGAAAAGATTTGCTTATACCCTAACTTAATAATATTATTAAAATACGGCTCTATCTTATTAACATCATCGCGAGAAAGATATCCCAATAAACTCTTATCTATAACTATGTATTCTACTATCGAACTTGTCTTTGCTTGAGGGTTCCATTCAAAGATATACTTACGATGTGACATGTGTGGAACTAAATTAAAATTTGTAGCCACAGATGCGTTCCTGGGAACCAATCGTAAATAAGAAAGCTTATCAAGAGTGTGACTGGCCGTCATCGTATTTAAAAAACGCGAAAACTTATAAGCATCTGTCTTGCCATAAAACATTAATGAACTAAAAATAATAATTAAACTGATAAACAGGCTTGTTTTTTTATGGTGAATTTTATCAATCAGCCGTCCTGCGCCATAAATCGCCGCAATATAGATAAAAGGCACAACGCTAGCCGTATAATGAGAAGTTACCTTATACCAACCAGAAAAATTTGGATTTACCGGCATTAAATTCCTTAATAAAGGGACTGCGACTAAAATATAGTGTGGGGGACTAAGAAAAGATAAAAAACCCACTGGACCAAAGAGCTTTATAATATATTCCACCTTTGCCTTATTTAAAAATAAATTCCCCAATAACGTAGGTTTATTAATAATAGTTTTTATATTATCCATATAAGTCAATCCAAAAGGCAATCTATTCATATACATAAAATTCCCCGGAAGGTTAAAATGGGGTATTATAATTTTTGTCTCTATAAACCACAGAGATATCCCTAAAATGAACAGGGATATGCCTAACCTTGCTCTCTTTTGCAGGATTAAGGCAAAGATACCCAGGGAGGCGACCAAAAAAGTCACATCCTCTTTGCATAACAATAAGAAGAATATAGAAATAAATAACGGAATATTCCTTCTTTTTACCAAAAAATAGTAAGCCCAGAACAATAGAGGCAGAATAAAAGACTCTGGATGAAAGTCGGATAATCCTACGCCCCTGAGGGGTTTAGATAAGATGAAAGAAATAATAAATACGAATATCAAGAAACGCTCTTTTAGCCTCTCCTTTGCAATCAGGTACAAAGGGAATATAGCCGATGCTAACAGTAAAGACTGTAATATAAATAAAACTATGACATTAGGCCAGAGTTTATATAATGGGCCTATAAGCAATAATATTGGCTCAAAATGATCGCCCAGTAAATTAATATTGCCCTTTAACGAAGAAAATAGTATATCGCCCTGTGCGGTATTCCAAATCGCCTGGTCAAATATTCCTAAATCCGATGCCCCGGATGAAAGACTAAAATGTCTGACGATGCTCAATATCGCCAATATCAGAAAAATAACGATAAATGTAAGCAATATTAATACCTTATCATCTAAATCTATTTTTTTAATCTTCCTTATAAACTGAGAATTGCTGAAACTCTTTCGGCCAAGAGACCAGCGCAGGAATAATAGAAATATAAATATTATTGTTGGCCCAGTCACATTAGAAATAGCCGTCAACGGGAATTTAAATTTTTTATACAAAACCGATAGAATAAAAGAGTAATCGGTAATGAAAAGCCCCAAATAAAAATATAAATATAAAGTAAGCAGTATGTCTAATATTTTTGTCATCTACGTTTTAGACCTTTATTCTTTTGATAAATAAAGAGAGAAAAAACTTGAAGCAGATACTCTGAAATTGACTTTAGATTTAATTTGCTCTTCCCTCCTTTTCTATTAACAAAGATAAAAGGTATCTCTTTAAACTTACCAAAATTAGCTTTTACAAATACCTCTAAGCCTATTTTGAAGCCATAAGGAGTCAGCTCTATGCCTTCCAAAGCCGCTTTTCTAATACAGAAGAATCCAGAGGTATTATCCTTTATCTTTGTTACGGTTCTACCAATGAAACAAGCAACCCAAGAAATGACTTTTCTACGGAGTGGAAAATATTCGGTCCCGCCACCTTTAATATAACGACTTCCTATAACCAGCTCGTAGCCCTCTTGTAAAGTTTCGATAAAACGAGGGATTAATTCCGGAGGATGGCTGGCGTCTGCATCCATGACGACAATAATATTGCCCTGTGCCTGTTTTGTGCCATCTAGAATAGAAAGCGATAGGCTCTTTGTATTTGAAATACGCCTGATAACCTTCCCTTTCCCAGTTAATATTTTTTCAGCTATTTCTGCTGTGTTATCTAGAGAAGCATCATCAACAACTAAAATTTCATACTCTAAAACTGCATCATCTAAAACCTGTATTGTGCGTTTTAATAAATCTGCGATATTTTCTGCTTCATTGTAGGTAGGTATAACAATTGAAACTAACCCGATACTAGCCATTTATTTTATATCTATCAGCTTGGCATTTATTAAGATACCGCCGGCAAAAACCTTTATTAGAACAGGGATGTTTTCTATCTTGCGCACCAATATCATGGTAATGTTTGCTCTATGATAAGGATTCTCATCACTCCTGGCAATTTCTGCCTTTGCTAAAATAATCCTATATATTCTTTTATCTACCGGTATATCCTGCCAGGTAGCCTTGCATTTTATAATATAATTTTTCTGATTAGTATTTACATTCATTCTGAATTCTCTAAACTTATCCAAATCCATGCGCCTAACATTGAATATAGCAGAAAGGGGATCTTGAGTATTAGTAAGTATCTTACGCTTAACTCCACCTAGAGACATAACTCCATTCTTTTGATCGTATGTTACCTCTTTGTCAATATCCTGTTTGCCGGAAATTATTAATTTTTGTCTAAATATTATCGGATTAAACTGTTCCATATTAACGTAGGAGTCTAAAATGGCGTGCCCACTAAAAATCTTAGAAAATACCTTTAGACTCTGCGCCGTTGCATTTAAGTGGTAAACCTTCTGACCTCTATATTCTTCTATCTTCTCTACTCCAAAGACAGCCTCACCTATGGGAAAAACCCCTAATAAATAAACTTTATATTTCAATTCACCTGACCTAAAATCACCATTTCTTCTAATTAAATTAGAGACAATAATCCTGGGATCATTATTCCTATACGCAAGAAATATGCAGCATAAAATCGCAATAATAAATACAAGCAATATCTTTTTCATTTATGGCTCCTTTTAAAACAAGGTATAGATAAATGGCGCGACCGCAGAGGACTGGGTAAAGAAAATTAAAAAACCAAGCAATAGAAGCATGATAATGATCGGCGCCAGCCACCATTTTTTTCTTACCCGCAAGAAATCCCAGAATTCCCTCAGAATCGAAAGTTTTCCCATTTTATCCTCCCGTTCTCCTAGAATTGCCTCTCATAGTCTAGGCGGCTGAAACTTTTCTTCTCTTTTTTCTTCCAATAAGATTTTTTATTTTTATCCGACTTTCTCTCCAATAAATCTATCCCGAATAACCGCATCGCCAGACCTATAGGTGTAAAAATCAGGTAAAATATAATCAATAAAATTAACCTTGTATTAACCCAACTTAAAACTAAAGCAAACCTCATCCACAGGATATATATGGGCTTTAATAAATTCGGTATAATAAATGCCGATATAAAAAAGACTATTGAAATTATAGAGATTGGTAAGGGGTTATGTTTATGCCGTATCATAACCAATAGTGCTATCAACAAAAAAGCAATCCCCATGGTTAAGCCAAATTTCCTTAAAGCGCCTCTATCAGTATTTAGTTTATCCATAGACTAAGACTAATCGAGTTCAAATACCTTTTGCCACTGGATATCTTTTTCAATGGGCTTTTGTGCTTTTTTATCTAATAAAAAGCAACCCATAACAAGGTAATCCATTTCGGTTCTCATAAAACATTTAAAGGCATCTTCCGGAGTGCAAACCAAGGGTTCCCCTCTTACATTAAAAGAAGTATTTATTATCACCGGGCAGCCTGTTTTTTTATAAAAGGCACTTATCATATCATAATAAAGTGTATGATCCTCTCTTTTTATGGTCTGGATTCTTGCAGAATAGTCTACATGGGTAATTGCTGGAATTTCTGAGCGTTTTATCTTTAACTTATCAAATCCTTTAAGGCGCTCTTCCTCAACGCCCTGCTTTATCCTTTTGTCTTCTTTAAGTGGAGCTACCAAAAGCATATATGGGCTGTCTCTATCTAAATCAAACCAATCTAAAACTCGTTCCCTTAAAACAGTAGGTGCAAATGGCCTGAAAGATTCTCGGTATTTAATCTTCAAATTCATCTTTGACTGCATTTCAGGGTTTCTCGCGTCGCCGATAATGCTCCTTGCGCCTAAGGCACGGGGTCCAAACTCTAGGCGGCCAGAGAACCAACCAATCACTTTTCCTTGGATAATCAAATCCGAGACTATATCTGGTATTTCTGAATACGAAAACTTCTTATAAGGTATATTCTCTTTTATAAGAAAACTCTCTATGTATTCGTCACTATACCAAGGACCTAAGAAAGATGCCTTTTGCATATCTTTTTTATCATCGGATATGCGTTTATTACCTAAATATTTATACCAGACTAAAAGTGCGGCGCCTAAAGCGCCACCCGCATCACCGCTGGCAGGCTGAATCCAAATTTCTTTAAACGGCCCCTCCCGTAAAATGCGACCATTACCCACGCAATTTAGGGCAACACCGCCGGCAAGACAGAGTTTATCTTGGCCGGTAATTTTATGCACCTGCTTTGCCATCCTGAGCATAATCTCTTCAGTTACTTTTTGAATGGAACTGGCTATATCCATATCTTTCTGGATTATCCTAGTCTCTGGTTTCCTGGGCGGACCGCCAAACAATTTCTCAAATCTCCAATTTGTCATCCTGAGCCCATTACAGTAACCAAAATACTTCATATTTAACTTAAAAGAACCGTCTTCTTTTAAGTCAATTAGCTCATTCAAAATTAAATCGCTATACTTAGGCTCCCCGTATGGAGCCAATCCCATCAATTTATACTCTCCTGAGTTGACCTTAAAACCTGTATAATATGTAAATGCAGAATAAAGTAAACCTAAAGAATGCGGAAATCTCAATGTAGATAAAATTTCGATGTTATTATCTTTTCCTATCCCAAAACTGGCGGTATCCCATTCCCCTACCCCATCCATAGTCAAAAAAGCTGCTTCTCTGAAAGGAGAAGGATAAAAAGCGCTGGCAGCATGAGATTCATGATGTTCGGTAAAGAGAATCTTTCCTTGATAATCTAATTCTTTCCTAATCAGTTCAGGAATCCAAAGCTTCTGTTTTAGCCACAATGGCATTGCCTGAATAAATTGCCTTATCCCAGAAGGCGCGTAGGTAAGCGATGTCTCCAAAATCCTTTCAAATTTAATCCAGGGTTTATCATAAAACACAACAAAATCCAAGTTATTTGAGGTAATGCCAGTCTCCTTAAGACACCAGTTTATAGAATGAGACGGGAAGCTAAAATCATGTTTCTTACGAGTAAAACGTTCTTCCTGAACACTGGCTATAATTTCTCCATCGCGGACCAGACAAGCGGCGCTATCGTGATAAAAACAGGATATACCTAAGATATTCATTGTATCTGCTTAATCCTTAATATCTATTATCTTTTTTAGTTCATGAAACATATATGTTGCTATTATTTCCTGTCCTCTATCGTTAAGATGCACAGGGTCGCAAATAAAATACTGATTAAAGGAAAGATTCTCAGCGAAAATCTTTTGGAAATTTATAAAACTGGCTTTATATTTTATTGAAAGCCGTTCAAGCACCTCTGGCAATAAACTGTAAATTTTCTCGACTTCTTCTTCTTCCCAGGCAAATTTTCCGTCAGGAAAAATCTTTATTGGTTGCAGGGATAATAATACCTTAATGCCTCTTTCTCGGGAAATTAAACAAATTAAATCGAGGTTACGCCTGTATAACTTAGCCACATCATTAACATAATACGTTGATTCTTTATCCCACTCACAAAGCTCTTTGCTACTGTTCTCAATATAGGTTTTATATTCTTTATCTTTCAGTTGCCTTTTATTTATCCCATGAATCAGGTTCTTTGCTTTATAATAGTAACCCGGTGCCAAGGGAACGCGCTTTTGCTGGATTAACGGGGTATGGCCGCTATTAAAGCCATCAAAGGTTATAACAACTTCCGGGTCAAAATTTAAGCCGTAAAGAATATATGAGATTAATTCCTGAAAGGAATTATAAAAACCGGTACCCAGATTAATCACTCTGAATTTCTTCCTTTCTTTAAATTCTGCATTCAACATCTTTTCTAAGACCGAAGAAATGCATTTATCATCAGAAGAAGAATAGGCCCCAAATGCTGTCGAGCCGCCCAAGAGGACGATGTACCTATAATTATAATCGGGTTTAAGCGAGGGCAAATGCGAATAATTAACTGTTCCCCTAAAGCCCATATTATTAGTATTAACGACAGGATTATGAACATTAGGTTTATACTGAAACATTAAATAAGGCACATGATACATAAAACTTATTTCGCTCCAAAAAGGACGTATTTTATCAAAATTATAATTATCTGGCTTACTAAACTTCTGAGCAAAATTATATATATCGCTCTTATTCTTTGCTAAAATGTATGCTAAACGAATACCTGCTTCCTTAGATTCATTTCTCAAATCCTTAGCCCTATGTCTTAGGCTCTCATAGTAGTAAGCCAGAACATTAACCAGCAAAACTATACATAATAAAAAAATAAACCAAAATTTCTTTTTCTTTAAAAAATGAAGGGTTTTGCTTAAACTAATTCTTGACTTCATCTTTTTACTCCATCTACATAAAAATAGGATATACCTAACATATTTATTTTTATTCCACTTTTGGTCTGATCGGCGACGCTATAACCTCATATATATCAATCGGACCGGTTTTTTGAACACACATAATATCTTTTTGAGGGCATTCTTGAGATGGAAAAGTCTTGATAAATTTAAGATATGGATTCTTCGGAATTTTATCCAATTCCTCTTTATCTTGTATTAGCCCTGTGTTTAAATAATCCTCTCGGTGAACCAATGCATACCTTACACCCATCCATTTCAAAACACCCGTTGTATTCGGATCAGATAATTTGGTAATTGTTTTGGCGACCTTATTAGCATAAGTTCCAGGGATTGTAGCATTAATAATTTTCTTTTCATGCTTAATCTGGTAGAATTTATACATTTCATTTGGACCAAGTGTATCTAAGGGATACTCGGCAATAACAAAGTCACCCGGTTGGTTTTTTATCCAGTAATAAACTGCTGGAACTTTCGAAACGTCGATGACTTTATAGGGTGGCCAGTTCCAAAATTCAAATAAAACCAAGCTGCAAGCTAACGTCGTTATAGAAATCTTTGTTTTATTTGATTTGAATCTTTCTAAAATAAATTTCAGGCCGAATCCCGCTAGCACTGAAATCGCAAACATCACCACCACACCAAAACGGCAATAAGCCCTGATCATCGGTAAAACTCTATACATAAAAAATGACGGCATATAAACTTTTAAAGGGCCTATTTGCCACCAGGGGGGCTGTGAAAAAAACCAAGCTATGACCGTTAAAATCACAAAAAACCCTATATTAAAATTATCATCTTCAGATATTATTTGAGCCTTACCGTTTTTTTCCCATTTTTTTAATGCAAAAAGCGCCAGAAAAAGTGGTAACCAGCCTAAATATAATGTATGTTCTGTAAAACTAATGCCATAAAATTGCGTACCTACAAACTGTTCTGTGAACTTACCGAATATGGGATGTGCAACGGAAGGCAAAAGGTAACTTAAAGGCCTTGCTGACTGGGTAAATAAATCCTCAAATGGTCGATGAAAAATATTTTGAGCCATCGGAACAGAGTTTCGTCTAAATAACACATTGAATATAATGGGTAAAGACTGAGGAATTGTTAAGATAAAGGCGATTGAAATTAAATAGAGAATCTTCACGATATATGCTTTATTCTTCTTAAAACTAAAGCATAAATATACAATTAATATGCCTGTTAAAACTAATAAATAATAAGTTATATCAAAATTCACTGTGCTTACTATAAAACTTAAGATAACAAGAAGTTTGGTTTTTAAGTTACGTTCATCCTTCAGCCGAAAAATAAACCATGTAAATAAGGGAAGAGGCCAAAGATAAGTCGCTCCAAGATGTTGCCAAGAACGGACAAATATATAAGGGCAGAATCCAAAAATTACACCCGAAAAAAATGCGCAGAATTTTTCTTTAATAAGATAATATACAAAAAAGTAACTAATTAGTGCTGTAAGGAATATATTAATTACAACTTGCAAATTATAAACAAGCATAGGAGTTGTAAAAATTGACAATAAAAAATTAATTATGAAATTAATAAATACGATGAATGAATAAAGCCTAACGCCAAACGGATAGGCTATAAAATCAGTAAAATTAATGGGGAGATGATTAATTATTGAAAATTTAGTCAGCCAACCAACCCATAATATTGCAAATGATTCATCTGTTGAAAAAAATCCAGGTATATAAGAATTGATTTTTAAAAGCAGCGGAAATGTAGTTATAAAAACAATTGAAATGTAAAAAATCAAAACCATCCAAAAATCATTAACTATTTTCTTCATAACCTATTCAGTTCTATGAATTATCAAAAACCCAGTAATAAATAAAGTCTCTATTCCTCTTTTGTAAGTTTAAGCAAACAGAGTGCGTATTTAGAGATTGTTGCCTCAAAAACAGCTGCTTCTTCTTCTGTGCATTTAAGCCAATCTTCATTTTTATCTTGCATATAGAATTCTTTTATTTCAATAACTAAACCTTTTGTAATTTTTTTTACCCAGTTGCTATCATAAATTCTTGAAAATGGCCTAAGTATCTTTGCTCTTCCGAAAGGAATAGTTATTAAAATTGAGCCTTCCGGTTTAACTATTCTCTTTATCTCCTGCATCGCTTTTTCATCGCCTGCTGCGTCTTCTTTAATACCGTATCTGCCTGAAAGCCCGATGTGTTCAAGGGTCGAGATAGCGCTTATCGCGTCAAAATAATCAGGAGGAAAACTAGTCCTGCAAATACTTTCTCGTAAAAAATGGAAGTTTTGATATTCTAATCTATTAAGTATACTGTACTTTCTGATATCAACAGCATATGTATCGTAACCAAAACTTGACAAAATTAAAGGGAAAAAACTCCCTGCGCATCCGCAATCTAAGATTTTTGCTGGCGGTCTGGGAAGATTGCGTATAACAAAAGGATATTCTATATAACGGTCGGATGGAGCTATGTGATCCTGGGCAAAATATTCTGGAAATAAGAATACAAGAGTTTTAATCCCAAACCTTGAAACCAGATCGTAAATTTTTTGTTTTATCTCCATCTACCCCTCTTTCATTTAACTGCATCTATCATTCTAAGCCATCCGAATGAACGTTCCAGAAGATTAGCGACTACGGGAGGAATAAACTTCCCCAACGTTATCCAGATAAACCAATTGTCTTTATCAATAAACCACACCCGAGTTTTAAAATTCCTGAATTTATAAAATAATGCCTGCGCTTCTTTTCTTGAATAAACCCGTGCAATGGGACAAAATACATTATCGGTATTCATAGAAATCCATTCTAAATCATTTGGTTTAGGGTTCATTAATTTTATTTTCTCTAATTTCTCCCTGAAAAGCTCAAAACGTCTATAGGACTTTCTTCCGAATAGCCTGAAAATATTCTGCCAAAATAATTTTTTTTCACAAAACAAAAATACCACTTTTCTTATGAAACATACTTCAATAAGGTAATAGAATGACGTCTTGTTATAAAGCATTATAGCAATGGTTCCGCCCGGTTTCAGGACCCTGTAAATTTCGCTTACTATTTTTTCAGGATTAGGTGAATGATGAATTACTCCAAAAGAATAGACATGGTCAAAAGAATTATCATCAAAAGGCAAAGCTTCGGCATCGGCCTTTCTTATCAGGCCGCTCAGCCCAAAAATTTCAAATCTTTCTTTTGTAATGCTTACTGCTGACTCAGTAAGGTCTACACCGGTATAAATTGCTCCTGCTTTGGCAAACTGCTCTGCATCACTGCCTATACCGCACCCTATTTCTAAAACCTTCTTGCCTTTAAAAGCAGTAAAGTCAGCAAATTCTATTATCCGTTTCTGCTTTAAATAACGCTCTCTATCTATTTCCAGGAATTTCTCTTTCTTATCTACTGTGCTGAAATCGGCGGGCAAACCGCAGGGGTTTAAATTCCAGAAATCCTCTACTTCTTTAATATCCCTCATCTAATTTTCCATCTAAGGGGTGGCTTCTACATATAAACTATTTTCACGGTAGATATCCAAATAATCTATATCAGGCACATTCCCCTCAGCTGCTTTGCATTCTTTAATAGTTTTGAATCCAGCATCCTCCAGCATCCTTTTTAAGGAATAAAAATCATACATCCAATGGTGTCCCCGCACAAACTTATCTCGCAGCCTTTTGATAAAACCCGGCCTCATCCAGGCATCGTGTCCGTAAAAATTCGTCATAAATAAATCTGCTATATTCTCTATATTGTTAAAATTTATATTCTCTGGTTTTACCAAAGCTAAAAAGAAACTTAAATCCCCTTTAACATATTTTTCTGCCATAAGCTTTAAATCAGGCACAGAGACCCGCAGAACCCCATTTTTGCGAAGTATCCTTTTACATTCTTTTAAAAATGAACTTGCCTCATAGCGGTAGAGGTGTTCTAAAAAATGGGAGGTATATATAAAATCTACAGAATTAGCCTTAAAAGGCAAACTCTTTCTACAATCATAAAGTCGGGGAGCGTTTTGCCAGCGATAACTATAATATTTCGGCAGAATATGCAATTTAATTAATAAACTAATAAGTAAAGGTGTCCTGCTTAATAAAGGAAGCATCCCCCAATCCAGGTTAAACCAATCCTCCTTACTGTGCGGCCCTGAACCAACATTAACTTTAACCGGGACCGCTACGTTTTCCGATGCCCCTCGATAACCCACAATAATACGTTTCTCCATAGTATTTACTATTTAATCCGGAAAATTTTTAAGAAAGTAAATAGAGTTTCCCGGAATCCAGGCAAAAGAGCAGCAGGGTCTTTTAAAAATAATATTAAAATCCTCAGATTAAACTTCCTAAAATCAAAATAAGATTTTATTGTGGCTTTGGAAAAATATTTCTGTATTTTTATACCATAATTAATAAATTCTTCTTTATCTATATCTTGTGATAAAAGCAAGAAGTCATCTTTGCGTAAAGACGTATAATTGGTTATCGTCCGTAATAAACTAAAATCCATATCCAGGTCTACTAACCCTTTTTTCTGGGCATAAGACCAAAATTGTGTGCCGGGGTAAGGAATACCTACTGCTGCATATCCACCGTGTAAGCCTGAATTCCTAATAAACTCATAAGTCTCTTTAACATCCTCTACCTGCTCTTCCGGAGAGCCTATAATAAATCCACCTTCAACAAAAAAAGGATAACGTTTTAGCAAGGATAATGCCTTATAGTTGTTTTCAACAGAAGCATTTTCGCCTTTTATCTTTTTTAGCATCCTATCAGAGCCTGACTCAAAACCAAGAGATACCCTTAGCACATTCATTTCTTTAAATATGTCTAATATCTCCGGGTTCTTAACAATAAGGTTTGGCCGTGCAGAAACACCGAAAGTAATAGCCTTAAAAATCCTTTTTTCCTGTCTTATCAGGGCCAGAATCTTGCGCAATCGCCCGACATCTCCGATAAATAAATCATCCCAGAAAGTAATATGCCTTATTTTCTGCCTTTTTATCAGGGAAAGCATTTCATCCATCACGAATTCTGCTGAATGAAAACGTATGGTCTGTTTCCAGAAAATGGTTGTTGAACAAAAGGTGCATCCAAATGGACAGCCACGTGAAGTTATAATATTAGTATAAATACCCCTGTTCTTCCCCCTATAGGGAGAAGGGATAGAATCTAAGTCAGTAATAAGGCCCCTTGGCTCTGTCTTGATTAGAGTACCGTTTCTATCAAAGAAGATTAGCCCCTGGATTTTCTGTAACGTTTTTTCATCTGCTTTATTAAGGATTGCGTGGATAAGTTCAAGAAAGGTTCTCTCTCCTTCGCCTAAGACGCCAAAATCAAAAATTTTATTAAAACTTTGCGGCAGGCTCGTTATATGATAACCTCCGATAATCAATATGCTCTTAGGTAAAGTTTTCTTTATTACTGTCGCTAATTTTATCGCCTCTCCATAAAACTCAGAAGCAACAGAAATACCAATAACATCAGGTTTTTTTCTTAATAACTCTCCAAGGATGTTTTCGTATTCAACTGTGATCTCAACAACATCCCTAAATTCCGAATATTTCTCAAAATATGATTTTAAGTACCCCGGGCTTAATGCCAAAAAGTACGAATACGGTAATAAATAATCAGCTATATTGAATAACATTACTTTCATAATAGTATAACTAGAAATTTTTATTGCTGCACTTGTAAAACATGCGAAAAAATCTTCTCCGAAGAACAGTAATCTAAGGCCGTTTTTATGGCATTAGATTTATATTCGTTATATTTCTTTTCATCTGAAAACAGAGTCCTTATGGCATCCATCAACTCCTGGCGTTTATAATGTATAGCGATGCCGCAATGGTTATCAGTAACAACCCTTGCATAAACGGTCTTATTGCTTACAATAACTGGCAGGCTACACACCGAATATAATTTTGTCTTGCCAGGATCGCCAAAATAAAAATTAAGGCCGTTTGTTTCTTCATCCCACAAGGAAACCCCTACTGCGCAAGAGGCAATAATATCAAGCATCCTACCAACGTCCTCAATGAAGCCATAAAAAGTAAAAATATCATTCATATTACATTCTTCGGATCTCTGTTTAAAAATAGGCAGAAATGGACCGCTGCCAATTACTTTTATTTTTAGCGTAGGAAAATCCTTTCTGAGTTCTGGCGCGATATCAAGCATAAGTTCTAAACCCTGACCCTCAGCAACAACGCCGGCAAAAATCAAGGAATGCCTTTCATTCTCCGCAAGCTCCCTGTTCCTGAAAAATTCATGGCTATAGCCTAATGGTACAATATGATTTTTAAAATTGTATTTTTCTTTTCTTAGGTTGCTGAATTCAGACCTCCCTTGACTAATCCTATCAGATATATCCCAAACCTCATCGGAATTTAAGACCGCAAGCCTATCAATAAAATTCTCTAATTTTATCGTAATACTGTGAAGAAATGAGATCTTTTCGGCTGGGGTATAGTAGTAATCTATAGAATAGTAAATCGTCTTCTTACATAAATTCATAGCCTTAAAAATAATACCGATTAAACCTTGAAAATGCGATATCCCAATAAAAATGTCAAACTTTTTCCTAAGGAAGAGGATGGAACGAAAAATATCAATAATATAGGAAAAAAACGTAAAAATTATCAGCAATTGAAGTGATTTAATTTTATTCAGGAATCTATGCCTATATATATAATGCCTACACAGAGTCTTCTTTTTATAAAAAAATAGGTGATTTTCCTTTTTATCTATAAAAGCACTGCCTATTGCAATTACTGCTATTGTATTAACTTTACCCAATAAAAAATCTCTCACCGCTTCTGTTCTAGAGGTGAGATATTGGCCAACAATTATAATATCGCTATTTGTTGTCATCTTCATGATTAGTACCCTTATTCAATCATGCATTTACCTACTGTATAATCTTTTTATCAACAGAAGATATAGTTTCTAATTATTTTGGAATCCGCCCATTTTGCTGTCTTTAAACCTACCTATAACCCCAAGCAAGGCCTTATATTGCCTTTTATTTACATTAGCCACATACCAATCATATGCCTGGATTAAGCTATCTACATTACTATATACAGGATGCCAATCTAGCTTCTTATGGGCATGCATGGTATCTAACTTAAAATTTATATCGGCAATCATAAATTGTTCATCTACAAGCGGTGCTAGCTTGAAAAAAGACAAAACTCTTAAGGCCAACCTTGCTAATGATGCAGGAAGTCTAATAATCCAAGATTTGCTCTTTACGTGTCTGATTAAGGCCATCAGTTCATCCTGAACGGACAGCACATTATCGGAGCCGATATTAAATAAATCGCTTCCTTGTAATTCGGCAGCTTTAATACAAGCTGAAACCATATCAAAAACATTAGTAAACTGAAAAACATTCCTCCCTTTGCCGATAATATATACAGGTCTATTATTCTGAATGCGGTCAAAAAGAATACTGAATATTCCGATTCTGCCCGGGCCAATAATTACCCGCGGTCTGATAATAGAAATATCGAGCCCTCTTTTTATAAACTCCTGGCATAATTCTTCGGCTTCTAATTTACTCCTGCCGTATTTTCCTATAGGATGCGTCAGGCTACTCTCCTTTAAAGGGAATTCCTGTGGGATACCATATACAGTGCTGCTTGATACATGCACAATTTTTTTTATTTTATGTTTTAATGAGGCTTCTAAAACATTCAGAGTCCCTTTGACATTAACCTCATAATAATCGCTTGCTTTTCCCCTGGCAATAGAAGGCATGGCTGCTAAATGGAATATAATTTCAATATCTTGGCATAAAGCATCTATCTTATCCTTATCCCTGATGTCGGTTTCGCAGAAATCTATTTCCTTGATTTCCCAGATAGGTTTACGGAAATCCGAAATCCTTAGAAATGCACCCTCCTTCTGTAAAGCATCAGTAAGATACCTACCCAAAAAACCCGTGCCCCCAGTAATTAAAACTTTTTTATTTCCCCAAAAATTATTAGCCATATAAGTTTTTATCAACAAAAAGGCTGTGCCATATTTCTAGTGAAAGTAAAGCAAAAAGCTGTCGGTCAAACAAAAAAGGATTATTTTTGCGGTTATTCATAAGCCAATTAATATACCCGTAATTAAAATATCCCCTCTTCTCTACCCTTTCCTTAGAAAGATACTCCTTAAGCATTTTATCAAAAGTCTTCGGAAAACACTTATTAATAGGAACGAGTATCGGCCCTTTAGGCCTCTGCCTTATTTTTTCCGGGATTAAATTGCGGGAAATCTTTCTTAAAAGGTATTTTCGCTTTAGACCCTTCTTTTTCTGACTTACGGGTAATCTTGCCATAAACTCTACAATCTCGTGGTCTAAATAAGGATACCTTGATTCAAGGCAAAACGACATGGCAATCTTATCTTCTTTCATCAGATGGTATGTTGGCAGCCAATATTTAAATTCCAAATAAATCAGCCGGTTAAAGATATGTTCTATGTTCTCATCAAGAAGAACTCTGCTTAAAGTTTTCTTAGCCGATGATTCATCCTGAGTTAAAAATTTAAAAGAATCGGTATAGAGTTGGCTTTTCTGCCTTAAATTAAAAAGTGAGTTTAGGCAAAAATAATCTGAACTTAAATCCTTAGAATAAAAATAATCTAAGAGTTTTAAACGTGATTCGTTATCCAGGGAATACCCTGGATACCTGAAAAACTTATTAATTAAGGCAAGCGGGCTTTTCTCGATTAATGCCGGTATAATTCTATGTAAGATAAATTTGGGAATTGCTTTTTTAATCTTATAACCGTAATAAAGCACCTCCTGATGGACATAACTACCAAATAGTTCATCCGCCCCTTCGCCAGTTAAGATAACCTTTACATATTTATGCGCCAGTTCAGCCAGAAGATAAAAACCTATGATATCTGAGTTGGCAATAGGCATATCCAAATGATTGATGATTTCGGGCAATAACTCCAAATCTTTTTCTTTTATAAACACTTCGTAATTATTCGCATGAAGAAATTTAGCAACTTGGCGCGCAAACCTCAATTCATCTTCCTGGCCATTAAAACCGTGAGAAAAAACAACCAGGTCCTTATCGTAATTCTTTTTTACAAAACCGGCTATCACGCTTGAATCCAAACCTCCACTAAGATAAACACCTAACGGCACATCGCTTAAAAGGCATCTTTTCACTGATTTATTTAAGAGGCCTGAGAATTCTTCTTCATAGCCATCAGGCCTAGAATTTACATCTTCTTGCAGAGCAATATCCCAATACCTCTTGATTTCTATTTCTCCATTCTCATAGGTAAGTATATGCGCGGGCTCCAGCACCCTTATATTCTTAAAGAAAGTAACATCGCCGGGTATATACCTAAAAGTTAAAAAATCATCTATGGCTAAGTAGTTCAATTCTTTGTTGAATCCAGTGTATTTCAATATTGCTTTTGCTTCCGAAGAAAAAATCAAATTTTTCCCATCAATTGTGTAATGTAGTGGCCGTATGCCTAACCTGTCCCTTACTAAAAATAACTTCTTAATATTGCCATCCCACAGGACAAAGGCAAACATGCCGTTAAGCCTACTTATGCAATCAATTCCCCATTCTTCATAACAATGAGGTAAAATCTCAGTATCAGTTTCTGTGTAGAAGATATGCCCATTTTTAATCAACTCGTCTTTTATATCTTTAAAGTTGTATATCTCTCCATTACAAACGCTCCAGATAGTCTTATTTTCATTACACAATGGCTGATTTCCACTGGTTAATCCTATAATCGTTAATCTCCTAAAACCTAAAGACACCTCATCCGTAGTGTAATACCCCTCATCATCTAATCCACGATGAGAAATAGCATCGGTCATAACTTTTAACAATCTTTGGTCTTTAAATCCTATAAATCCGCAGATACCGCACATTTATTTTCTTCTCACCAGTAATAGATGGTGCCCGGGATTGGTAAGCCGCTCCATAACCTTTAAGCGATCTTTTAAATCCAGATTATAAAACAAATCCTTTACATAATCCGAATCTACTATTTTTTCTATCTGCTGAACTAAATCAAGAAAATCTATTATCTCTAAGCCGGCCTCTTGTGTTTCTTTAAAAATCATATCTATATCGTAATCTTTCTCATTGGCATACAAGAAAGAGTCGACGATATTTACATCGTAATCAGTGGTATACGGGAAAAGGGTAACGTTCATACATTTCTTTTACATTTTTGGTTATTTCATCCATCTTATTTGTTCCCTTTGTATCAATTGCTGAAAAATTCAGAAAAGGCTTTCGCAATTCTTATAATTTTCTATTCTTAATAACTTTAAATATTTTTATTATTGGACCTAGATTATTGCCCGGAGAAAATTCTTTAATCAGCTGGAAATTATTACTTTTATTATTAAGAACTATTTCATAGAAATCTCTACCTTGTCTTATTAAATAAAAAATAAGGCCGTGCCTTTTATCATCTATATAATATTTAGAATGTGCGTAATTCAAATATGTCCTATCTTTTATAAATGGATTAAAGAAGTTTGTGGTGGCCTTATCTGTCTGCCCCAAAAACATACCCCAGGTATAGCTTGTAAGTATTACATAGTCTTCGTCATTTATGACTTTATCTATATCTTTAAAAATAAATCTACTGTAAAGATCGCGATATACAGGGTATTTTTGCGCTTCCTCAATTACCTTACTTGGCATATCCTTTGGCCATAGTGGAAGGTCAGTCCAGAGCATTAATTCATATGTCTTATAGGTAATCTTTGAGTCCAAATAATCCTGATATCCCTTGCCTAAAAATGACTTTAGGTTATCTTCGTAGTATTTCTTAGCTATCGGATTACGCAATAAGAAAGGTGTATCATTTTCTAATGGCACAGAAAAAACAGACCAATCTACACCAATTCTTGAACCGGCAGGAATATTCTTTTCTATCCACTCCTTCGCAAGTATTCTGGTATCCTTCTTGAGTTTCCTCGCGTCTATGAGCAGGGCCTGATAAAATAACGGGGAAATAATCAGTAATGTAACGACATAGAGATATTTAGTTCTTAGTTTCCGCTCGGTCAATTCCACTATAGAACGTGCTGCAAATACGCACATTATCGGTAAAAGCGAAAGCATATCGTGTAAATTACGAAATGCCCATTTAGAAATAAAATAAAGATACGGAATTATAAAGCTGATAAAGATATAATCGTAAGGCTTACGCCGCCATATCGAATAGACTAACCCGAAAACCATGATTATTCCTAAAAGCAGGTCCTGCCTAATTAGCTCCGTAATAAACCATGTAAACATGCTAATAATATTATAGCTGTATGGCGGAGCAGAAGAAAAACCGACTCTCGTAACACCCCATAATTCAAGGGTCTTTGCCAGTGATTTTTTAAAAATAAACAGCCAGTAAAGATTACCTAACAAAGAGAATAGGGCAAGGCACGATAAAGATATGAATACCAATTCAAAAAAAAGTTTTAGCCTGATTTCCCTAATGTTTAACTTAAAAATTAATATATATGCCATAATAAGAGGCGGGATAAGAAATATGCCTTGATTCTGCACTGAGATAGCTAAACCGCAGAATAAACCACAAAAGATAAAATTACCTCTGGTAGGTTTTTTTATGACGCGAAAGATAAAATAAAATACCACTAAACTAAAAAAACTCAGGAATATCGGGTATAATGTCCATTGAGAATGCTGTAAGAGCTGGAATTCAAAAATAACGAATATAAACGATACAACTCCTATCTTCTCGCTTTGGAATATCTTTTCACCGATAAGATATGCAGGAATTGCAATAAGCGAACCAAAGAGCACACTGAGAAAACGAGAGATCAGATAAATATTTGTAGGGTTTATAAGAAATTTCAAAGCGAAATCATAGGGACCTGAAAATAAATTAAATACCTTTCCTATTAAATAATAGAGCCCATAAATGAAAAGGAGAAAATAGCGATAAATTAGGGCATAATCTGGTCTGAAAGGTAGCAAACTAAACCTATGCCCCATGGATAAGGTATCAAGGATCACCCTTGCCTCGTCAGGATGGCTCAGGTATGGCAAGCCATAACTTATCCCCAAAAGCCTTAAAGTAAAACCCAATGCAAATATTATAAATAAAAAATAAATGATTTTTTTCATTAATCCTTCTACAGCATACCTGCCTTTTTGCACCACTCTATAGATAGGCGCATGCCTTCCCTTAATTCAATAGGAGGATTATATCCTAATTCTATTCTTGCTTTATCTATGCTGCAGGCGATATCCTTATTCATCTCTCCTGCCACATGCACCTCTGTCTGATACATCCCTAAGCCTTGTAAGATTTTATCGCCCAATAAAAATATTTCAGATGAAAAATTAGGAAGGAAACGGGGTTTAAAATTCTTAACTTCTAAAAGCTCGGCAACTGTCTGGTATATCTCTAAAGTTGAATAAGGTCTGGCATCGGCTATCCAATATATCTGGCCCGCTGCCTCTTTTTTTGACGCTGCTAAAAGCATAGCCTGCGCTGTATTATCGACATAACTCATGCTCCTGAAATTTAGTCCGTTCCCGAATACTACGGGATTACCCTTTTGAATCATCTTAAAAAATTTGGTCTGCCTTTTGGGTTGATTGGGGCCATAAAACCAGCAGGGTCTAAGTATTACGGTTTCCATTTTACCAGCCTCCTGGAAGCTTTTTACAATACATTCAGCACCATATTTACTTAGACCATAATTCATATATGGACGCGGCTGGTCATCTTCTTTCAGCAAAATGTGGTGTTTAAGGTTGGTGCCTCCTACTGAGTTACTGCTGATATAAATAAAGCGTTTTACTCCAGCATAAAAAGCCTCTGTGATTAAGTTGAGTGTTCCCACTGTATTAACTGAATACAGCTCTTTTATTTTTTTAGGATGGATTAATCCCGTAATATGAAAAACTAAATCTACGTCTTTAACACAATTTTTTAAAGTCTCTTTTTTAGTTACATCCCCATAGACTAATTCTATATTTTTTGTCTTTGATAAATTATTTATAAACGAGGTCTCTTGGCCTGTTAAAACTAAGCATCTTATCTTCCAATCATTAAGCGGTCCTTCATTTTCAAATCCCTTAACTAAGATTTCTAGAAATCTTCCGCCCAACCAACCTGGAACCCCTGTTATCAATACCCTCATTGCCTCTCTCCTTTCTTTCCTACCTGATATAAATAATCAGACCTGTGGTAATAACCCAGAGTATTATATTTATTACAGTAGGCATATCCTGGAATAAAACCTGAGTCGGGTCAGCGCCTTTCTTCTTTTCATAGGCGATATAAACATACCTAAAAAGTCCGTAAATGACAAAAGGCGTCGTATAGATGAGATTTTTTGTCCCAAACTTCCTTACTGCCTCTTGCGAAACCGTATAAAGTATGTAACAGACAATTGTCGAGGACACCAGAACATAGGGTACATGCTCGAGGAATCCTTTATCATAGTCTTTTAAAACCTTGCGGTGGCGAACCGCTTCTTCTTCTAAGGACATGATTTCTTCCTGCCGTTTACCAAAACCTAAAAATAAGGAAAGCAAGAACGTACACATGATTATCCACTCTGATAAGCCAACGCCGATAAGTACAGCGCCTGATGCTACCCTAAACACAAAACCGCTGGCTATACACATAACATCCAAAATAATTACATGCTTAAGATAAACGGTGTAAAGGACATTGATTAAAAAATATAAAATTACGAAAATGGAAAAGTTAAAATTAAGCTTTATTGAAAAAATAATAGAAGAAAAAGATAATAAGGCAAAGGCGATATATGCATCCTTAACATCCAGCTTGCCGCTGGCAAGTGGCCTTGCCTTTTTATGCGGATGCAGGACATCCTCTTGTCTATCCTTGATATCGTTAAACAAATACATCGCGCTGGTAACTAAACACCAACAAAAAAATGCAATGACAAGCCTAGAGAGGTTATCTAGGTCAAATATTTTTAATGAGAAAAAAGGTCCGGCAAAAATGAATAAATTCTTTACCCAGTGCTTGGGCCTTAAACTCAAAAATAATAATTTGAACCTCTGCATTTTAATTGCCTCTATTTTTTATTTTTTAGCTGCTCCTGAATCCAATTATAAGTCCGTCTTAATCCTTCTTCTAAGCTAACCTGCGGTTCCCATTTAAGCACTTGACGCAATCGAGTATTATCGCTATTCCTTCCTCTTACCCCCTGGGGCCTGTTTAAATCATAACGTTTTGCTATCTTTTTGCCTGCTATATGAGCGACAATATCTACCAATTGGTCAATACTTACCATCCTATCTGTGCCAAGATTGATAGGCTCATGATAATCCGAGTGCATCAGCCGATAAATGCCCTCAATACAATCATCGATATAACAATAAGAACGTGTCTGTTTGCCGTCACCCCAGACCTCTATCTCATCAACCTGCTTTGCCAGGGCGATTTTACGGCAGAGAGCAGCCGGAGATTTTTCTCTACCACCGTCATATGTCCCTAAAGGCCCATAAATGTTATGGAAACGCACCACATAGGTCTTCAAGCCATAATCTTCGCAGTAATGCCGACAGGCCCTTTCCGTATAAAGCTTCTCCCAGCCATAGCCATCTTCAGCGTCTGCGGGATAGGCATCCTCTTCTTTTAGAGGCGCTATATCAGGAGAATTTTGCTTATATCCGGGGTAGATGCAGGCTGAAGAGGTAAAGAGAAATTTATCGACAGAATTTAACCTGGCTGCTTCTAAGATATGCATATTAATCAGTATATTATCGTGAATGATCTCGGCTTTATGCAATTCGATAAAACCTATCCCGCCCATATTTGCTGAGAGATTATAAACCTCATCAATTCCCTTGACAGCTTTAAGACAATTTTCCCAATTTCTCAAATCAAGCAGTTTAAATTCATCAGCCTGAGTTTTTTCATATTTCGGGTATTTAATATCCACGCCCCTAACCCAGAAACCTTTGTCCTTTAAATATTTCACCAGATGATGCCCTATAAAACCCCCTGAGCCTGTAACTAAAACTCTCTTTTCTTTCATCTGCCTCCTCATCTTTTAACCTATGCCTAGATATTTAATATTTACACCTTCTATTTTTTCTAATAATCTCCAGCAATCTAAAAGAATGATATTTTTATTCAATTTTTTAAAATTTATTTTTTTAAATTCCTGCCAGGGGACTGCAATCACGCCTGCATCAGCATCAGCAAGGCAATCTTGAGCATCCTTTGTATATCTAACCGTATCGCCTAACACACTACGAGCATTTTCTTGCGCCAGCGGGTCATAGACACTAACCCTGTATCCTTCGTTTACCAATAATTCTGCAATTTCTAACGCCTGAGAGTCTTCTATTACCGGGGTATTTGGCTTATAGGCTAACCCTAAAATGCCTATACGGCAGGACTTCTTATTTTTACCTAGGACTGTTAAAATCTCGTTAATTCTATTTACCACCCTTATAACCTGTTCGCGATTGACTTCATCTACCACCTCTGTTAATTTTGCTTTCGTTTCTAACCTGCGCGCAAAAGCAGAAAAAGCCATGTTATCCCGCGGGAAACAAGGACCGCCAAAACCCAGGCCCGGTTTTATATATTTACTGCCAATGCGGCTATCTAATCCTAAGGCTTGCGTAATTATATGGGCGTCTGCGCCTGCTACTTTTTCGCAGATTGCGGTTAAAGAATTCGCAAAAGTAATCTTGGTGGTGATATAACAATTTAGCGAGATTTTAGTAATCTCTGCGTTTAACGGACTCATCCTAGCAAATCGAGGGGTTTTATCGCAAGTTTTTTTATATACCTGCTCCAGCATATCACCGTCTCTTTTATGCATTTCTCCTATGAGTATAAAATCGGGATTTAAAAAATCGTGGATTGCGCTTCCTAAAGCAATAAACTCTGGATTGTAGGCAAGTCCAAAATCTTTACCGCAAATCTTGCCTGAGATTTTCTCCAATAGGAACTTTACTACTTTTTCTGTTGTCTGAGGCATAACTGTAGAAGTCACAACCACCAGATGATACCCCTCCTTTTTTCTTAAGGCCTCAGCTATTTTATACAGGCACTTCTCCAGATACTCATTAGAAAATGATCCGTCGGAGAGGGTGGGGGTTGCGACCACAATAAAAGTTACCTCGCTATTAGAAATCGCCTCTTTATAACTTTCAGTCGCCTTTAAATTGCGCCTGCATTGTTCTAATAACTTTGCTAGATCAGTTTCTTCAATAGGACAGATGCCTTTATTAATTTTATCAATCTTTTCTCTATCTATATCTACTCCTATAACTTTGTATCCTTTTAATGCAAAACAGGCAGCTGCGCATAGCCCTAACTTTCCTAGCCCCATAACAGATATTCTATTTATATGCTCCATTTATACCCTATTGTTTTTATATATAGTGAAATAATCCTTTCACAGTATAGTTATAATTATTTTAAATTCAGGATTAGAACGATAAAAAGTACCCCAAATATCTTTGCTCTCCAGTTGATTTTTAAACTGCAAAAAGTTCCCTATTATCTTTTATCCAGTTGATTAAGTTTGCTACTTCTTCTTGAGGAAGCGTCTTTGCCTTCCACTTTAAATCCCGCTCGGCTTTACAAGTATCAGAGATAAAGTAACGCAAATCACCCTTTCGTTCCGGGCAAAAATTTACTTTTGGTTTTATTCCGGTAATTTTCTCAATAAGCTCAATACATTCAATTAGAGAAATAGCAGTTTGACTGCCTCCTCCAATATTATAGATACCGGATTTCCGAGTTTTATAAAAAGCGTCAAAAGCCTCACAGAGATCCGTTGCATATAAAATATCTCTAACTTGCTTTCCTGTGCCATAAATATTTAATGGTTTGCCAAATACGGTCCTAATCGCAAAGTTTGCTACCCAGCCATGATCTTCTCCTCCTAACTGCCTCGGCCCATATAGCCCGGTTAAGCGAAAACTGGCTGCTTCTAAGCCGTAAGTATCAATGTAAGTCTGTACATATAAATCTGCCGACCTCTTCGAAGCATGCAGAGGCGTAAGAATACCTTCAACCGTCGGATGTTGTTCATCTATAGCTTCGGGGTTCCTGAAATAGCGGGTTGCGCCTTCAGTTAAAGTCTGATTAATTTTATTGCCGTAGACATGGACGGTAGCGCAAGAAACAACAGGAATTTTTAAAATTCTTGCTGCTTCCAAAACATTAAAAGTACCGATTACATTACTAGAGAAATCCAATCTCGGATCTTCAGTGCTTATAGTAACGGCGGGCTGCGCTGCAGTATGGACGATAAAATCGCTTACTCTAGCCGCCTTCTCTAAATCACTATAATCCCTTATATCCTTTTTCAATAAAACTGCGCCTAGTTTTTTTAGCAGGTTCCAATTGTATTTACGTGCGGCCGCCGTATTATATCCGGCACGTAATAATTCGTACTTCGTCATATTATCATAAGAAATTACTTGAGCGCCTTTTCTTAAATAATATTCGCAGACATGCGAACCAATAAAACCACACCCACCTGTAACTAGAATTTTCATTTTACTCATCTCGTTTTTAAAATGCGCAGGTCGTATTCTGGCGTAACTATTTTATCAATTAGCTCGTCTTCTGCAGTTATAACGCTATAAGAGAATATAAGTGAATTCCTTATTAAAATCGGTTTTTGAATCTCGACAAAATTGCCGATTATAGAATTTTTAATCTTGGCAGCTGGATTTATTTTGCAATGATTGCCTAGTAAATTTTTCAAATGCATTTCATTAAAGAATAGATAATTACAACGGTACAACTCATCTGCTGAAGAGATATTCACGTCCCAATCAATTATTTCGATTGGGTAAACCGGCTGTCCGGAGTCAATCAACGTCTGAATGGCATCGGTAAGCTCATATTCATTCCTCTTTCCTGAACGCGGCGTATTCTTTATGGCATTAAAAATCCGCGGCGTAAACAAATATACGCCACAACCTTTAAGTTTCGTTGGCGGCTGGTCTGGTTTTTCAATTACCTTTACTACCCTTCCCTCATTGTTAAGGATAATTGCAAAATTTTGCTGCAGTCGAACTAAATCATTTTCTCTCTTACAGGCCAACAAAGATATATTTTCCTTGTCTGCCTTATATATATGGCGGATATGTTTAAGAAGTCTTTTTATTTTAATGGCTATATCACCAAGAAAAAGTATAAAATTGGAATTGATATATCCTTCCAGGAGGCCAACGGCATGGCCGCTCCCTTCGGGCTTTTCCTGAACCACATATTTTATTTTTACACCGAATCTACTGCCGTCGCCAAGCTCTTCTATAATCTTTTCCTTCAGATATCCCACCACTATAAATATATCTTCGACCCCCAACTCTTTCAAATAAGCAATCTGATACGTGATAATTGGCTTATTACATATCGGCAATAAAGCCTTAGGAATATTTAGGCTGATAGGATTAAATCTGCTCCCCCTGCCTCCTGCTATAATTGCCCCTACCAATTTTTTATTATTCATCTTTCTTTTTATGCATTCCCTTTCAACCAATTTTTTATTTTATATGAACCGCGATAAAAATATCTATAAATTGCGCTATCATTGACTTTGGCGTATTTTCTTACTGCAATCCTCTTTTTTATTAAGTCTGGGATATTCTTTATTAAATAAGCGAAAACCTTTAGTAAACTCCATAAGGTTATCCATTCCCTCCGCCATAACCTAATGAATATCTCGGCTATCGTCATTATCACGCAACAGGGAATTACCCAAATTAACCTTCTAAACCCTAAGTTTTTAATCAACATAATATACATATTTCTTTCTGATAAATACCGGATATAACTTTGTTTAAAAATCTTTTTCATGGTGGTGGATATTTTATGCCCTATTACCGCATCGCTACATATCCCAATTTCATAGCCGCTTAACCTTACCCTCCAAGACAGATCAAAATCATCATACTGGCTATGATAATATTCATTATAACCGCCTACCTCAAAAAATAATTTTTTACTGATTAACATGCAGGACCCGAAGGAAAATGGAACGTAAGATATGTGATTATATTGTCCTCTGTCTATTTCGCCTGCTCCGATACTGTTAGGAAATCCGAACACATCAATACTACAGCCAAAACTATCTAGAATTAAAGTATCCATTCCTCTTGTCTTACAGGTAACTATACCGCACTGCTTATCCCCTATAATCCTTTTCACCATTACCTCAGTAGCATTTCCTTCTAATCTCATATCATTCGCTAAAAAGAAAAGGTATTCCCCTGCGGCGTTTCTTGCGCCTATATTATATCCTTCCGATATACCATAATTTTTATTATTTTTTATTATTTTAATTTGAGGGCAATTATTTTCTATATAAGAACAACTCTCGTCTACCGAACCGTTGTCAACAACAATTATTTCTTTATTTTTGTAAGATTGATTAACAACAGAATAGAGATAGCTTTTTAATAACTCTATTCCGTTATAATTCAGCAAGATTAAGGAAACTTTGTCTTCCATATTAGTCCTTAATTACGTTTAATAATTAAAGTGCCGCTGTGATCAATTTTATAAATATTTTTTATCTCATTTTTAACAAGTTTATATTATACTCCAAAACTATTTTACCTTTCAGTGACAACATAGGTTTAGGCAAGTTGCCGGTTTTCTCCTTAAGTCGCTCTCCTTTTCCCGCATCTAATATGATTGCATATATCGATAAAAACTAATTACTTATATAAGCGCTGGCTTGAATCCTTCCGATTAATTCTTTTGTTGGGCGTCTAATTGCTTCCTTAGAAAGTGTTGTAGAAAGATCGCTATGTGAATCATGATATTTATTATACTCATCTACAAAGTAAGATAAGAAATCTTGAACTTCTTTTGCACTTAAATACGGCGTTTCAAGCACAGCATCAAAAGCTGTATAATTAACCAGATCAAGATTCTTTATATATTTTTTTTCTAGGCATTCTTTATAAAGATGGCTGCCAGGATAGGGGGTGGCGATAAATACGTTAATCGCATCCAGCATGAGTTCTTTTGCAAACTCAAAAGACATTTGCATTGACCCTTTTGTTTCCCCCGGCATGCCAATTACAAAATAGCCAAGGGTTAGAATTCCCAAATCCTTGCACCATCTGACAACATCACGAATCATCTCAATAGTGGTATTCTTTTTTATCACCTTATTTAAAATAAAAGGGTCGCCTGACTCTATTGCTAAATTCAAGGCATAGCATCCCGAATCCTTCATCAACTTAAGAAGGCCTTTATCTAAATTAACTATCGATACTCCGTTTGGCGTATTCCAGAATATTTTTAATCCTCTCTCGATTATATCCTGGCAAATTTCTTTCATTCTATTTTTATCAAATGTCAAATTATCATCATCAAAGGAGATAAACTCGATATTGTATTCTTTTACCAGGCCTTCAATTTCATCAACGACATTTCTTGCGCTCCGTGCGCGCCACTTTTTGCCCCAAACACAATGAATGCTGCAAAATGCACAATCGAATGGACAACCCCTGCTTGTAATAACGCTATTACGTTTTGCCTCTATATATGTATCCATGGGAAATATATCCCGATAGGGGAACGGGATTGAATCTAAATCATCAATAAATTCCGTCTTAGGGTTGACATGGATTCTGTCTTTATTATCTTTATAAGCTATTCCATCAATATCCTTCAGCACCCCCCTTTTTTTGCAGAGATGGTCTGTTAACCTCAAAAATGACTCCTCTCCTTCCCCGATTATAACGTAATCTATCTCTTTATAAGTAATCGCGACCTCTGGCATTGCAGAAGGATGAGCCCCTCCTATAATAACTTTAATGTCCGGATTTATCTTCTTGACCGTCTTTGCTACATCAAGGACATTTGCAAAGCGCTTAGTGAAAGAACAGGTTATACCTACGAGTTCAGGGGAAATAGACTTTATCTTTCCTTCAATATCCTTTCCCGATAGCCCAAAACTATAAAATTTATAGTCCTTGTATCTTTCAAAATGCCCTTTTCCTTCTGCAACGGTGTCTAAAATTCTAATATCATCATAACCGGAATCCCTTAATGCGCTGGCCAAATACCCTAGGCCAAGGGGGAATGTTATCTCAACCCCCCTTTTTGGATCATGTATGTTAAACGGCGGGTTAATTAGCAAAATCTTAGACACGGATTCTCCCTTTAGTTGTCCAACGCCATGGGTTAGCTCTCACCCATGCTGCTTGGCGCTTTATCCCTTCCCCAAGAGCAACTCGCGGTTTCCACCCGGTTAACCTTTTGGCCCTGCTTATATCCAAAACCATCTCCTTAAGTTCCAAGGGCAGGCGTTTTCTCTCGGGCATATATTTTGAAGGGCTCCCTTCAGAAGGCGAATCAAAAATGATCTTTTTTTCTAGGCCCATAGCTTTCTTTACAGCTGCTGCCAACTCATAAAGATTCGTGCCCTTGCCTGTGGCGACATTAAAAACTAGGTTATCTGTCTTCGAGTTTACTAAACAGATATTATGAAAATTCACTGCATCATCAACAAAGATAAAATCTCGTGTCACCTTTCTATCAAAAACTATTAATGGCTTACCTTCCAGGGAGCGCTTTACAAAATAAGTAAGCACCCTCCCAAACCATTCTCTGAGACCGTAAACTATACCATACCTTAAGCTGGTTATTTTAATGCCGTAGTATGCCTGATAAATTTCACAATACTTCTCAGCTGCCAATTTGCTAACGCCATAAGGCCAATTTGGATTCTTAGGATGACCCTCATCCTCTGGTATATAATGCGCCTGGCCATAGACACAGGCAGAAGAGGCATTGATAATCTTTTTAATCTTATTTTTAACTGCGGCCTTAAGGACATTAAGCGTACCGAACGTATTTATCTCTAAGTCAACCCCCGGCTCATCGATACATCTTAGAATCTCAAGCTGGGCTGCCTGATGTGAAACAATATCATGATTTTTCATAGCCCTGGTGAGTTTCTCAAGGTCCAAAATATTTCCACGGATTACCTTTACATCATCTTTAAAATCTTTTATGTTATCAATTAATCCAGAACTAAAATTATCGTAAATTGTAATACTGTAACCTTTTTTTACCAAGCTTTCAGCGATATGCGAACCAATAAAACCTGCTCCGCCAGTTATAAATATTCTATTCATCGCACTTGTCCGTAATTTAATAAGATTTTTATTCCTCTTTTTTGCTTCAAGGTATAAAAGGCATAAACAACCGTTTGAATAAAACTCATTAAAGGATGAAATAACCAGTATATTGATCTATCTTTAATAGCTAAAAATATAGAGTGTAAAAGTGATAGCGGAAAAAACAGGCTGTAGAAAAGCCAGTAAATAAGTTTTAATTTAAAATTTTGCCTGAATGCCCAATCTATGCGCCTCTGACCGGCATATGCAAAGAATAAAGTAGTAAGATTCCTCCTCCATTTACTTATCCAGCCTCTAATACTATCTATATGGTGGTGGATTATTTCTAAATCTGGTAAATAAGCTACTATATTATTGCCTTTTTGAATCATATATTGAAACACCTCATTATCTCCTACATATTCTTCGCGCAATATTATATCCCTGACTAAATTTAATCTATAAACTAATCCATTCGCCCCCCAGCATAACTGTCTATCAGGATTAACATTAAATAGAAAATAGTCACCGAATGGAGACGACTTTTTCATTAGATTTTCTTTTAAATAATAATTAAGATTCTTATTAATAAAATAAGATATTGGGTCGCTTTGAATAAGGGCGTAATACTTATTTATCGGGGCATCTTTTAGGCCAGAAATTATTCTTCCCCATAAGGCTGCCAAATCAGGATTAGCTATGAATACTTCTGCAACCCTTCTTAACCAGTCCCTCCCCACAAGTTCATTGTCTGCTGCAAAAACTACTAATAAATCGCCACTTGCCTGCCCGGCAATAATCTTTGCCCCATAGTCACCGAGCCGTCCTGGATTATCGTAAACCTTAGCGCCAAAATTCTTAGCGATATCCACAGTGTTATCACTCGAGCCACCATCAGCAGTAATAATCTCTATTTTATCTTTAGGATAATCCTGGTTATTTATGCTCTTAAGGCAGCTGCCTAAATATCTTGAAGAATTATAAACAGGAATTGAAATTGTGAATTTAGGAAGTTCTTCCATCGGATATTTCTAGCCTCGTGATATCTTTAACTATCCTGTCTGGCTTTAGCTTTCTTAAAAAAGGAAGCGACCTTATCCCGTTTAAAACCGCAGCTGTCTTTATCCCTAATATCTTGCCTGCTAATATATCCGCCTCAGTATCGCCGATAATAACAGAATTATGCTTATTAAATAGCCTATCCTTATGGATGAGATCGGCCTTTATAGCGTCGGGGTTGGCTCCTGCTTTTTTATTTAAAATTTTATCGAAGTATTTTTTAATCTTGAATCTTCTCAACTCATCCATCAAATTCTTTCTATTCTTTCTCAGGGTAACCAATATCAATCTATTGTAACTATTATTCTTTAAAAAATTTATAATATTTTTATTTAACCTATCAAACCTTAAATATCTTTTATCTTCGATATTTTTAAGATATCTAGTCTCAAAATTTTTGTAATCTAGCTTTCCCCTTGATTGCCTATAGATAGTTTTTAAGGTTATTTTATTCCTTTTTCTGCGCAGGTACATCTTCCTGTTCAGTGGCCTTTCTCCAAGGCTTAAGTCCAATGCATCCTTATAAGCTTGATAAGAACGTTCGGAGAAGTCTAAAATCGGGCCATCAAAATCTAAATATATGCTGTATCTATTAGAAGAAGATTTCCTTGACATAACGAACCATATTCAAGTTAGGACTGAATTCCAATTGTTTTGGAATGGATTTTCCTTGAACCAAATCAATCGCCATTAAAGGGGTATTGGCACCTGACTTCACTGTAAGTGGAAGCCCCCCTGAAAATCTAGGATTAACTTCAAGAAAATAAAATTTGCCTTTGGACTTTATGCACTGTAGATTAGCAGGACCAAATATATGTAAAAACCTAACAATCTTGCTGGCTGTTTTAATCAAATACAAATCTTTAACCGTCCTTCCCTTATAAGATACTCCGGCCTTTATTTCTAGCCTTAACCTCGGTACGGCCACCTTAACCTCTGAATTTCTATCACAAAAAATATCGATAGTATATTCTTGGCCATTAACGTGCTTTTGAATTATCACATCTTTGTCCTGCTTCAATAGCGAATAAAGCCCTTCTTTATCGAATATCTTACAAACCCCTACACTGCCCTTTCCCCAGCGCGGCTTAATGACCAAGGGAAATTCGGCATCATTTATTTTATAGACATCTTTAGGTAAAAATGTGTCCGGAGTAAGAACTTTATTTTTTCTGAGCGCCAGATACATCTTGTATTTATCGTTGCATACTGCGATTGTTTTTGGCGAGGATATAACGACCTTAGTTCCTAATCTTTCAAATTTTTTCTTATTCCTGGAAATAGATAAAAGCTCTTCATCTACTATAGGGATAAGTACATCTATCTTTTCCTTTTTGACAATTCCCAGCAACTCAGGAATAAACTTATTATCAATGCCATAAGGAACACGATAAAACTTATCCGCAAAATAAGAACCAGATACTAATTCTTTTCTATTTATATCGGTAACGACAATCCTAAATTTTCCAGAATCTTTTAAAGTCTGGATTACATTGTTTGCTGTAATCGTACCTGCACCTGTAATTAAAATATTTAACATATTACCAGTATTTATCTTTGTATTTTCTATAATAGTCTATCGTCTTCTTTATTCCAGTCTCTAAATCTACTAAGGGAGCCCAGCCAACAATTTTTCTTATTTTTGTGATATCAGCGTAATAATCTCCGGGCTCTATTTCTTTTCTTTCTTTACTGAATTCCGTAAATTTAAACCCGCCACTTCCGGAAACCTTAGTGATAATTTTGGCTAATTCTATAAAACTGGTAGCTTTACCCGTCCCTAAGTTAAATATATTGCCGTAGGCCCGTTCGGTTAAAGCGGATGCTAAAAGCACATCTACTAAATCATCTACGTATAAAAAATCCCGCAATATCCTTCCGTCTCCGAAAACCGGGATTTGTTCTTTATCTATCGCCTTGCGGATAAACCAGTTTAAAACTCCGTATTCATCATGCATCATTTGATGCCTTGGCCCATAGGTATTGGTAATCCTGAAGGCGATTGACCTAATCTTATGGATTTCATCATAGACCATAACCAGCTTCTCGGCACACAGATTTGTTATGGCATAAACCCCCTTGGGATTCATGGGGTGGTCCTCATTTACCGGAAGCTGAGCGCTGCTTCCATATTGACCTCGCGTTCCCGTAAAGAGGAATCTTGTGTCCGGATTAAATTTCCTGCAAGCCTCTAAAACCACTAGTGTTCCCTCTGCATTTATACTTAAATCCTGCAAAGGATTCCTTATGCTATCCACGTGGCTGACCTGGCCTGCCAAGTGAAATATAAAGTCCTTATCCCTCACCAGATGATTCATAGATTTAGGATTTCTTATATCGGAGAAGGAAACCTTTACTTTATTCCTTACCGGTTCAATATTAAAGAGGTTGCCTCCCTGCCGGGGCAGCATATTATCGACAATAGTAACCTTTGCACCTCTTTTGGCTAAGGCGATTGCCAGATTGCTGCCAATAAAACCTAACCCACCGGTGATTAATACCCGTTTATCTTTGTAACTCTTCATTTTCGCCTTCCATAATTACAATAAAGAATCAATAGCACTATTAAAGTAGATAGAGTAACCCCATTTGCAAGAATAATTATAAAATCCTTAAGGTGCATGCCATAAACAATCCATAGACTCACACCGAGACTTAGCTGAAGTAAGGTAATGAGACTGACGTCCTTTGCAGATTTTGTCTTTACTACTTTGATAATCTGCGGGATAAAGGCAAACATGGTTAATGTTGCCGCACTTAGTCCTACAATAGTCCAGATCATCTATTTTTATAAACCCTGGCAATATTAGCCCACTTACTAAAGAGCCAACCTTTATGCTCAATACACCAATATACGGTGCGCCTGATTCCCTCGTCAAAATTTATCCGCGGCCTCCAGCCGATCTCTCTTCTTATCTTTTGGCAATTTAGTCTATACCTGATATCATGGCCAGGCCTATCCTTCACAAAACCGATTAATTTTTTATCGGCATTGAGAATCTTTAAAAGGGTTCCGGCGACCTCTATGTTCTGTCTCTCCTGATTGCTTCCGATGTTATAAACTTCACCGATTCTCCCCTTTTCTAAAACTTTAAGTATGGCCTCAACACAGTCATCCACATATAGCCATTCCCGCACATTTTTGCCTTTACCATATACAGGGATTTTTTCATTCCTTAAGACCTTTAAAACCGCCAAAGGGATAAACTTTTCAGGATACTGCCAGGGGCCGTAATTGTTGGATGGCCTCACAATAATAGCGGGAAAATGAAACGTCCTGATATATGATTTGACCAGTAAATCTGCGGCTGCTTTTGAAGCAGCGTAAGGGCTGTTGGGCTTAAGCGGCGAATCTTCCCAAAAACTTCCTTTTTCTATATCTCCATAAACCTCATCGGTTGACGTCTGAATAAACCGTGGGATTTTGAGTTCTAGCGATAAATCTAACAAGGTTTTAGTGCCTTTGATATTAGTTTCTATGAAGGGGCTACTATCAATAATACTCCTGTCAACATGGCTTTCTGCGGCAAAATGAACCACTATATCTGGCTTCTCTTTTGCAAATATCCTGGCAATTTTATTTTTTGAGCAAATATCAACAGGATAAAAATGATATTTTCCAGCTATTTCTTTTAAACGTGCCAAGTCTCCGGCATAGGTAAGCTTATCAACAATCACAATTTTATAGCCACGCTTGACAGCAAGCCTGGCAAAGGCGCTACCTATGAATCCAGCGCCACCGGTTACTAATATTTTAGATAATTTTGCACGCATTCTTCGAGCACCTCATGAATATCTCTGACCTTAAATCCGGTTTTCTTTAATTTCCTGGTAGATAAAATTAGATTTGTCCGGACTAAATTTAGCTTTTTTAAATCAGTGACCTTGTATTTAAAATCAGGGATGTATCTTTTGTAGATGTCTAAAAGCTCGCAATATCTTAAGGCACCTCTATTGACTACATTATATATACCTCTAGCATCTATCTTTATTAAGTGTTTTAAGGCCAAAATAAAATCCGGGATATAAGTAATTGAATTAGGCAAATCAATAGCTTTTTTATAGGTGATGAGCTTGGTAAGGATATTTCTGGGATGCGGGCGGTCATCCAATGGTATTCTGGGCCGCAGGATAAGGACGTTGTATCTATTCGATAATACCTCTAGTACCCTTTCAGCGTAAATTTTAGTTCTACTATAGTATAAATCAAAGAAGTCAGGTATTTTTTCTTCCTTTATTGGTTTATCCTTAGCGTAATCATAGTGATAAATACAGCCGCTACTAATATGGATAAGCTTAATTCTATTTCTTAGCGCTACCTCCGCCAGGATAATGGGCACGAATGTATTGGCAAAAAGTGACTCATCTTTTGCTAATTCACATTTATCAATATTAGCTTTTCCTGTATGCCCGATACAGTTTATAATAATCTTAGGCCTGTATCTAGTTATCTGGTCTTCTACATCCTGAAACGAGTTTATCCTTCTCTCTGAAATACAAGAATCTAAACTCCCCGCTAATCTTTCTCCGATAAAGCCCTTACCAAAGATAAGAATTTTACGCTTCATCTTGTAATAGCCTCTTTAAATAGTCGCCATAGCTTGTGTTCATCCCTTGACTTAATTTCCTAAGCTGTTTTCTATCAATGTATCCCATGCGATATGCCACTTCTTCAATGCAGCCGATTTTTAGGCCCTGGCGTTCCTCAATGGTCTTGATAAATACCGAGGCGTCAATTAAAGAATCGTATGTGCCTGTATCCAGCCAGGCATATCCACGGCCTAATAACTGCACCTTAAGTTTTCCTCTTTTTAGATATTCCTTATTTACATCTGTAATCTCAAGTTCGCCTCTGGCTGAAGGCTTAAGTTTCTTGGCGATCTTGACCACAGTATTGTCATAAAAATAAAGGCCGCAGACAACCCAGTTGGATTTTGGCCTCTTTGGTTTTTCTTCTATAGAAGTCACATTGGAATCGCTATCAAACTCGATAACTCCATAACGCCTGGGGTCTTTAACATAATAACCAAAGATAAGTGCGTCATCCTTTAAATCAGCTGCATCCTTAAAAAGTTCTGCCAAGTTATTGCCATAAAATATGTTATCCCCTAATATAAGGCAGACGCTTTTCTTTCCAATGAATTTTTCAGCAATGATAAAACTCTGGGCAATCCCCTTTGGTTCTTTTTGTATAGCATATGAAAGTTTTATTCCTAACTCAGCGCCATCCCCTAAGGCATCCTTAAATCTCGGCAGGTCTTTAGGTGCTGAAATCACCAAAATATCCTTAATCCCAGCCAGCATTAGAACCGATAACGGATAATAAATCATCGGCTTATCATAAATCGGAAGCATCTGTTTACAGACTCCCAATGTGATTGGGTATAATCTTGTAGCTTTTCCGCCTGCTAAAATTATTCCTTTCATTTCTACCTTCCTTTTTGGATTTAAACTACAATTATATCAAAATGTTAGATAATTTAAAAGGGTTAAGAGGTTTCCTGCCTGCCTCAGCCAGGGATTTGCGAGCGATTATTGTTATTACCTTTAAAATCAAAAATATGACCCAAGACTTTTTTGGCAGCACGCAGATAATATTTCAAATCATCAATATCTCTTAATGATAAAATTTTCCTTAGGATAAATTCCGGGTTAAAAGAGGCATTATACATACCCTGGACTAATTCTATAATTTTATCAGCGGGTATTTCTGTGCGCATTACCGGTTGTTTCATATCGTAATCATCCCAGTTAAACGTCCGTATCCAACTGCTCTTCTTACACTCCTCAAATAGAGCCGTTCCTGGATAGGGGATAACAATTGTGGCTTGCATGGTATAGGCATAACCTTTTTTAAGTAACCAGGTGCCTAACCTCAGGGTATTTAAGGCCTCTTTATAAGTCTCCCAGGGATAGCCAAACATAATAGTTATATGCGGCTTTAAGCCCACCCTAGTTGCAGATTTACAATCTTCAATCATCCGCTCAACTTTTAGATTTTTATTTATCCTGTCCAGGGTCTTTTGGTTTGCGGATTCTAAGCCAAAAAGTAGTAGCCGGAAATTTGCTTTCTTCATTAAAGAGAAATCATCTGGATTTAAAGCCCCAAAACGCATATTGCAGTCTAAATATATCTTTTTATTAATCCCGCGCTCTATAGCTCCATTACAGAAATCTCTTAACCATTCGCCTGCAGGAAAACAGCCGGTATCATCCATTATCTCGCGAACCCTATTACTACTAATGAGTATATCTATCTCATCCAGAACATTTCCAACATTACGTACACGAAATTCTGGATACATTATCTGACTCCAAGCGCAAAAACTGCATTCGCCCCACCAGCAGTCTCGGCCAGCCATAATATATGTACCAGGCACACATTTATAATTTCCATTTTTATAGGCATAAAGTTGCCATTGTGTTAACTGCCGATCAATAAAAGGCAATGAGTTTAAATCGTGGTTAAGTTGAAAAAGGCCAGTATTTTTGATTTGGCCGTTATCTCGATAATAAATACCAGGCTCTAATTTAGTGGATAGTGGATAGTGGATAGTGGATAGTTCTGATTCCCTGAGAACGTTGCATAGATTTAAAAGGAGAAAATCATAATCGCCTCCGGTTAAAACAAAATCAACTCCGGAATTATAAAAAGATTCTTCTGGCAGGGCTGTAACGTGATCGCCGAACAAAACAATTCTAGGGACAGTCCCCTTCGGGGACAGTCCCTTAATTGCGTCGATTACCCTCCAAAGCTGTTTAATTACAGGCGTCTTGGTCTCAAAGGCAATTAAATCTGGTTTTTCTTTTCTTATAAAATCCAAAAACTCTTCCAGAGTCCAACCCTGAGCAATGCAATCATTCCAGATAACCTCAAAACCAGCTTTTTTTAAAAGCGTGGCTGCCTGTGCGGGGACAATAGGATAGATAAAAGTGGGGTAAGTAAATGTTTGATATTGTCTATTTTGCGCAATCATAGGGATACCTTTAATATTTGCAAAAGGAGGATAAGAAATTATTATTTTCATTTCTTGGTAATCTCTTCTGCTAACCTCTTGGAGAAGAGCCCTTTTAAAAAATAAACCCCGTAGGTAAAATGGGTCAAGATTGTTCCCAGAAATACAAAGGGTATCAAACGTAGATCGCAAGAAACACTGAATAAAAATACCAGGAGCAAATATAAAGATAAACCTAAATAAAAGATTATTCTCAAAGACGGCAAAAATAAGGCTAAAAGAGAACCCCCTGCCAAAGCCAATAAAAATAGCGTGGGGATAAAGTAAGATAATTTAAGAGACGTTTCAGGATACTTTCTGACAAAATAACCCCGGTGCAGGGCGTAATTAGCAATTTGCTTAAGATGCGGCCTAAAGAGGTGTCTGCGATGATGATAAACTAAAACCTTAGGGTCATAAATTATCTTTAACCCAAGCCTCTTGGTGATATCTAAGCATAACTTGGTGTCTTCTCCTGGCCAGAATTTTGTATCAAAACCACCCAAATCTTGCATTACGGATTTACGCACCAGAAAATTACAACTCGGAAAATCATCGACTTCTCTTTTCTTTCTGGGGGTATAACGATAGATATAGTTTGCGCTTACTAAAAATGATTCGTATACCCTACCGCTTGCCTTCTGTCTTAGGCTATCCTGAGATGGCGTAACCGCTGGACCTCCAACCACAGCTATCCTTTTATCTTTAAAATTCTCTAGTGCATTTTTCAACCAGTCTTTTCCCGGATATGCATCGTCGTCAATAAAGGCGAGGATATTTCCTCTGGCATGACTTAAGGCCGTATCGCGCTTATCAGCAGGATTTACTGGACCTGTAGCAATAACACTCACAGGGACAGTCCCCTTCAATCCCGGTAAGGAGACGGACGGGGACAGTCCCTGTAGAGGAATATCAGGTAGGATAAGAATTTCGTAATCAGAGTAGTCGAGCTCCAGACACTTACCTACGCATTCTTCTAAATTCCTTTGCCAGGTTTTTGTGGCGATAATAATCGATACGGTCATAATATTTCAAAACAAACATACGATAAAATACTGCCAGGGTATCCCAGCTAGTAGTAATTATAGCCCGCCAACCAATCCTACCCCAAACCCGCTGGCTCTTTAAAACTATGGGTGCTTCGGCAATTTTAAATCCTAGGTGATGCGCATTTACTAAGACCTCTAAATCAAATGCGAATTGCTTTACCAAAACCCTAGGGAAGACCTTGCGTAATACCTCGGTTCGAAATAACTTAAGCCCCGTTTGGGTATCGTGACAAGGAAGATTAAATAATAGCCTGACCAATAAATAATAGACTAAACTAATTACCTTTCGCTGCAGGGGATAATTAACTACGGAATTTGGATGTAGTTTAGAACCAATCACTATATCGGCATTGTCTAAACGCATAATATCAAAAAGGGTTTGGACCTGGATAGGATGCAGGTCCATATCCGCATCCAAAAATACCACGTAATCCCCAGTTACGTAATGCAATGCCTTTTTAAGCGCCCTACCCTTTCCTAAGTTAAAAGGGTTTTTTTTAACAATAAGATGCTGCGGATATTTTTTGGAAAGCGCGATTGCTTTTTCAAATGTATCATCGGTTGAGCCGTCGTCCATTATGATAAGCTCCCAAGAACAGCCAAATTCGTTAAATGTTCTTACTGTCTCCTCTATGCTCGATTCAATACGGCTCGCCTCATTATAGGCAGGCATAATTATAGAAATCTTTTCTTTTACATTTTGCATTTTTTACGAAGCTCTTACGAATTCTTCTTAAAGTTTACTAAAAAAAAGTGAATACAGAAAAGTAATATTGAGTTTATGCAGAGTATCGCTTGTACGTAAAATAAACCTTTATGAAACAAGGCAATGGCTACAAACTGCAATATAGTTAATATTACTAAATACTTAATAAATCGGAAGTCCTTTATGGAAAGAAAATACGTTATGAAGATATATAAAAGAGCAAAAAAACTCATGGAGATACTGAATAACCTGCCTAAGATTATAGACTCAAGGTATACCTTGCCAGTAAGCACTTTTAATACAAAAGATGGATATAGATTATAAAAAATAGCTGCAAGCACACATAAACCTAAACCATACAGAAGCGATCTTTTTAAAGTTGAAAGGGTATCTAGATTTTTTGCATTCAACCCGCTAATTCTAGGAAACATCACTATGCTTATTGCACCGGGCAGAAATAAAAAAATCTTTCCTACCATCTGGGCCAACGAATATAGACCAGAATCCTGCGGCGCAAAAAAGTATCTTACCAAGACCATATCAAAGCTTACCAGAGTGATAAAACAGAAGTTGCTTATCGCTACGGGCAACAAATAAGTAAGTATCTCTTTGTAGTTGATATCCTCCTTTGCCGCTTTAAGGTAAATAAAGTGCCTCAAAGGAAGATAATAAATAACTAGTCCGATTAAACTAGCTACTAAAAATGCGCCTAAGGCTCCAGCAATACTGTATCCTAAAAGGATAAAGATAAAGGCAAGGGCTAATTTCAATGCAACAGTTACAACTGATCCTAATGTCAGCCACCCAAAGAGTTCTAGTCCCTGAACCCCACCTGCAAGTAAAGGGCTCAACCAGGATGAGGCAAGTAGAGCCGCCAAGATATAACCGCAAGATTCCGAAGATATCTTTAGCGTATTCATTATATAACCTGAGGCTAAGCGGAAAATTAAAAGGGTAGAGATAGCTAAAATAGAGGCTTTCTTAAAGAGATCGGATAATAAGAATTTAAGTTTTGCGACCTGGTTATTGGCATAAAATTGCGCGCAGTATTTGGCTACTGCCATCTGGATAGTGCCGAGGGGGCTTAAGACAACCATAAATAGGGAAAGCAAAGAATTGAATGCTGCAAACTCAAGCACGCTAAGTTTATGCGCAATCAATAGTTGATATAGGAGATTAAAAAAGTTGGTTAAGGAAGTCCCTAAAAAAACAAGAATTATATTTTTGCTAAAGCTGTCTAATTTCTTTATGCGGTCAATCATGATCTTTTCACTAATTTTAGGAAGCGCCTTTTGCCTACCTTTAAGACGCCCTCTCTATCGATTATGGTATCCTCTTTATCTATGCGCGTTCCGTCCAAATAAATTGCGCCTTGCTGGACCATCCGGCGCGCCTCATTCCTGCTATTTACCAGGCCGCTATTCATCAAAACTTGCAGAATAGTATTAACCTCAGAAGTTAATTTATAGGAAGGCAGATCTTGCGGTATTTCCTTTTGGCTAAAAACCCTCTCGAATTCCAAACTTACGGCACAAGCTTCTTCCTTAGAGTGATATTGTGCAACCAGTATTTCGGCTAATTTTACCTTCGCAAGCTTAGGATGCATATTTTTTATTTCTTTAAGGTCCTCATCGGTTAATAACTCGTAATACTTGAGCATAAGCGTATCAGATATAGACATAATTTTTCCGAACATCTCATCCGGACTTTCGTTGATGCCAACAGAGTTAGCGAAGGACTTACTCATTTTTTGCACGCCGTCGGTGCCTTCCAGAAGCGGCATCGTGATAACTACCTGTTCAGGCTGACCTAAATCCTTCTGGATATCCCTGCCTACCAAAAGATTAAAGAGCTGGTCTGTTCCGCCTAATTCAATATCTGCCTTCAAAACTACAGAATCGTAACCCTGTAATAGCGGATACATAAACTCTAAAAGCGAGACATCCTCATTTTTCGATAATCTTTTCTTAAAATCTGCCCTGGCCAACATTTGCGAAACTGTGGTATGCGTGGTCAGGTTCAGTATGTCTAATACGGACATCTTCTCAAACCATTCACTATTGAAGACGACTTTAAGTTTTTCCAAATCGAGAATTTTAGATACCTGTTTTTTATAGGTTGCGGCATTCTTTACTACCTCCTCTTTGGTCAACTGTTTTCTCTTCTCGGATCTACCAGTCGGGTCGCCAATGCGGGCGGTAAAATCGCCGATTAAAAAGATAACCTGATGGCCTAAATCCTGAAACTGCCTTAACTTTCTCAAGAGGACAGTATGGCCCAGATGAATATCCGGTGCAGTAGGGTCAAATCCGGCCTTCACAATCAACGGCCTTTTAGCTTTCTGGCTTTCTTCCAACTTTCTCTTCAGATCCGGCTCTGAGATTATCTCAACAGCGCCACGTTTAATTATTTCCAGTTGTTTTTTTATTTCCATCTCTAACCTTCCTTCTTATTATATTTTTGCCGAGAGGCCAATCTTGGCCTGTTCGACATCCACCTTTATTACCTTAACCTTTATTTTATCAAGCGGTTTCAATTTAGAAACTGTATCCTTATCGATTTCACTGGAATAAACTAAACCCTCTAAGTCCTCTTCGAGCTTTACAAACACGCCAAAGTCAGTAATACTGACGACCTCTGCCTCTAAAACAGTTTCTAAAGGATACTTAGCAGCAATCTCGACCCAAGGGTTAGGCTGTAATTGCTTTATCCCTAAGGCAATACGCCGATTTTGACTATCTACGGAGAGCACAACTACATCTATCTTCTGGCCTTTTTTTAATACGTCCTGGGGGTGAGCGACTCGTTTAGTCCAGGAAATATCCGAGACATGAACCATACCTTCCAGAGCGCTATCTAACTCTACGAATGCACCGTATTCAGTAAAACCCTTGACCTTTCCGGATACCTTTATGCCTGCTGGATATTTAGATTCAGCCTCTAACCAAGGATTGGCTTCCAGCTGTTTAAGGCTTAAGGATATTCTACGTGACTCTTTATCAACGCTGAGCACCTGGGTCTCCACCATATCCCCGATAGCAAACATCTCACCGGGATTATTAATCCTCTTTGTCCAGGAGATTTCAGACACATGTATCAGGCCTTCAATCCCTTTTTCCAGTTCCACAAACACGCCGTATGGAAGGATATTCACAATCTTGCCTTTAACTTTTGTACCAACGCTAAATTTCGTCTCGATATTCTGCCAAGGGTCAGGCTGTCTCTGTTTTAAGCCCAGAGAAATCTTACCTGATTCCCTGTCTAAATTCATAATCAGCACTTCAATCTTATCTTGAAGCGCCACTATTTCTGAAGGGTGACTGATTTTCGACCACGACATATCTGTAATGTGTAAAAGCCCGTCTACTCCGCCTAAGTCCACAAATGCGCCAAAATCAGTTATTGCCTTGACTACACCGGGATAGACGCTGCCAACTTTTAAGTCCTGCCATATCTTATCCTTGGTCATCTCTCTCTCTTTCTGCACTGCCTCCCGGCGGCTCAATATGATACTGCGCCGAAGATTATTTATCTTAACGATCTTAAACTTAAAGACCTTGTACATAATATCTTTGTCTGGGACGCCTTTAAAAGCAGAAAGAGACGAAGGCAAGAACCCTTCAATCCCCATCGCATCAACCAGAAATCCGCCTTTTACTTTTTTAACCGGCCTGCCGTCTACGAGCTCTGCGGTCTGAGAATATTTGACGACCTTATCCCAACCCTGGATGCGCATTGCCTTTTCTCGCGATAGCTCAATATTTCCTGCATCATTTTCTATTGATTCAACAAAAAACTCTAATTCCTTTCCTACCTCCAGGTCGCCTGGGCTAAATTCAGCAATCGGCACAACCCCTTCGGATTTAAAACCCACATCCACCCATACCTCTTTTGTCTTTATCGAGGCAATCTTACCTGTGACTACCCGGCCCTCACGGATTATTTTTATGCTTTGATTATAAAGTTGCTCAAGATCGGATTTAACTTCTGCCATTTTTAATCTCTCCTTTTCTAATTATTGTTTTGGTCATTGTAATTTGTGATTTGTAATTTAATCACTTATTTTATCGTTAAAAATACACCTCCTCCGCCATAAAATTTTTTGAAACGTTTGAATAAAAACAGTATGCTTATCGAATTTGCTATATTGTTAGTATTTAAGATATGCAGGTGGATACCCCGGTCTAAGAGATGTGCTTTAGCTTTGCAGATTATCTGCGGAATTACGATACTGCTGTGAAACCAATTGCCTAACATGAAAGGTGTCTAATATTTGCCATTATCAGTTGCGTGGTCTCTTGATAAGGCATCCTCCTTTCTATAAAAATTTGCCTGCCAAAATGCACAGAAACCTCTGTGCGTTTAATGAACTTAGCGCCTTTAGGCAGGGCTATTTCTGTCCCTTTTACAAAAACCGGTATCATAGGCACATTGAGTTTGGCGGCTAAGAATCCAATGCCTGGTTGTGGCTCATAAGATTTACTACCAACTGCGCGACTACCTTCGGGAAATATTAGCAGTGCCTTACCATTCTTAACCCGCCGCAGCGCTTCTTTTAATGCCGATAAATCCGCAGAGTTCCTTTTCACTGGAAAAGCACCCACCATAGATAACACCCAAGAAAAAAAACGATTGGAAAATAAATCGTGCCGGGCCATAAAGTTTAATTTACGCGGGCAGGCAATCCCTACAACAATCGGGTCCAGGTAACTAACGTGATTAGAGGCTAAAATAAATCCTCCCTTTCGGGGGATATGGCTCCTGCCAAATACCTTAATCGGAAATAAAAATTTTGAGAGCAAGAAAAACATGAACTTTCCTAATGCATACATCATTTCTCTAAACCCAAAACCATCCTTCTGCCCAGCTCAATCAAGCGCTTAGAAGTATTCAGGCTCCTTGATTCGGCGTATACGCGCATTATCGGCTCTGTACCTGAGCCGCGAAACATCAGCCAGCTTGAATCCTGACAAATCAACTTTACTCCGTCATAATCCTTCACCTGCGCAACCTCTTTACCTAAAAGATGCTTGAGCCTCTTTAAGCCCTGGATATCTATTCCTGGATTCTTCATTTTCAGGTCTTCTCTTAAATAATAGTATCTGCCGAACTCCCTTTCCATATCCGTTAATATCTTAAGTATATTTTTCTTACGATAAACCATCATCTCTAATAATAAGAGTCCGGCCAAAGAGCCGTCTCTTTCAGGGATGTAATTCTTAAAACCAATACCGCCTGCCTCTTCTCCTCCAATAAGTATATCCTCTGTTTCCATAAGTTGAGATATATACTTAAACCCTACTGGAGTCTCATATAACTTCAAACCCAGCTTCTTGGTAAGGTTATCTATCAAGTTTGTCCCGACTATTGTTTTGACGGCGCCTCCCTGCATTTTTCTATCCTGAAAAAGATGGAGTGCCAATAAGCCCAATATCTTTTGGGGAGAGATAAATTCTCCTTTAGGAGCAACTGCAGCTATCCTGTCAGCATCCCCGTCTAAAACGAGGCACAGGTCAAACTTTTCTTTCTTCATCCTCTGTATAGTCTCTTTTAAGTTTTCCACCACAGGCTCAGGCCTTACGCCCCCAAAGGAAGGGTTTATCTCTTCTCGGGTAAATTCCAGTTTTATCTTTGTCCCTTTAAGAACCTCTCCTATAAAACCATTGCCGCTTCCGTGCATAACATCTACCAGGACGCGAAATTTTGCATTTTTTATCTTTTCAAGATTAATGTAGGAACGTAAAAATCTTACGTAATCCTGGCTTAAATCAACTTTTTGTATCTGGCCTGCGCTTATACAAGAGGCATGACTGGAGGGATTAGCAATAAGCTTCTCAATTTCTTCGGTAACCTCAATGCCTGCTGCCCCACCTGCGCTGGTTTTAATCTTAATCCCATTATATTCAGCTGGGTTATGACTGGCAGTAACCATTACGCCAGCCGTTAACTTTTTATTGCGGACAGTAAAACTTAAAGCCGGTGTAGGTATCGCCCTGTCACTAAGAAGCGCATCAATGCCATTCTCTGATAAAGTATCACTGACGGTTTGAGCATATTCTTTAGATAAGAAACGCGTATCGTAGCCTACAGCCATCCTTACCTGATTGCCTGTCTCTTTATTGTAATAATCAGCGATTGCCTGAGCAACCCTCGCTACATTTCTAAAGGTGAAGTTCTCGCTAATTACTCCTCTCCAGCCATCTGTGCCAAATTTTATTTCAAAATCATCTTGCATTCTTTATCCTTTCTATTGCCAGTTTTATATCTTTAGCGCCAAAGAGGTATGAGCCGCTTGCTAAGATATTTGCGCCTGCACGGATTACCTCTTTAGCAGTCCTGTCATTTATCCCGCCATCCACAGAGATATCGCCATTAAAGATAGAGCGCAGCTTCTTTATCTTAGGTAAAACCGACGGTATAAATGCCTGTGCACTAAACCCCGGGTTAACTGACATCACTAAAACAAAATCTACGAGATTAAGGACATTCTTAATCCTTGCTAATGGCGTCGCAGGATTTAAAGAGATGCCCAATTTTATGCCCTTGTCTTTTAATTTTGCTCTTATAATCTTTAATTTTGCATCTGATACTGTTTCAATATGCACAGTGAGCATATCGCTGCCAGAATTTATGAAGGCATCAATAAATTTTAGCGGGTTTTCTATCATTAAATGCACGTCTAAAGGCAGGCTTGTTATTTTGCGGATATTTTTTACAACGCAAGGCCCGATAGTGATATTAGGCACAAAATGCCCATCCATCACATCTATATGGAGCATATCTGCACCTGCAGCCTTCGCCCTTTTTAAATCTTTGGCTAAACAGCTAAAGTCTGCCGATAGTATGGAAGGAGCGACTTTTATCTCTTTCATCTGTAGAGTTTATTCCTGATTATATATTTGTGCACGCTATCTGGCACAAGATAACGAAAGGATTTATTTTCTTTGATACAGTATCTGATCTCAAAGCCCGAAACATCCACCGCCCTTATTGCCAGAGTAGAGATATAAGATGGAATCTTGTCCAGGGGATAACCCGGCCGTGTTGCTGCAATGAATCTGACCATCTTAATAATCTCATTTAAATCCTTCCACTCAGCTAAATATTTAAGCAGGTCTGAACCAATAATAAAATATAAATCATCCTTTAAATAATCTTTTTTGAATTCTTTTATGGTCTCAATAGTGTAGGACCGACCGTCTCTCTTAATTTCTGTATCAGACGCAGAAAAATACCTGTTGCCCGCAATTGCCAGTTTTACCATCTTTAATCTGTCTTTCGCCGGCGCAATATCGGAATTATCTTTATGCGGCGGTAAATATGCAGGCACAAAAATAACTCTCTGTAGGCCTAATTTCTCTCTTGCCTCTTCAGCTAAAATAAGATGCCCTATGTGTATGGGGTTAAAAGTTCCACCAAGTATTCCGATCTTCATAGCTATTCCCTGACCTGCCCGTTCCCAAATATCATATACTTGTACGTGGTCAATTCTTCCAGCGCCATCGGGCCTCTGGCATGGAGTTTATCCGTTGAGATGCCTATCTCCGCGCCCAGGCCAAACTGATTGCCATCGGTAAAACGTGTGGAGGCATTCACATAAACACAGGCAGAATCCACCTGCCTTAAAAATTGCAAGGCGCAGTCATAATTTTCTGTAACAATAGTATCAGAATGATGTGTTCCATAATGATTTATATGTGCGATGGCCTCTGGCAAATCCTCTACCACCTTTACCGAAAGGATCAAATCCAGATACTCGGTATGGTAATCCTTCTCTGTGGCCCTCTTTACGCCTTTTACAATCTTTTGGGTAGTAGCACAGCCGCGGATTTCTACGCCTGCTTCCTTAAACTTTTTGAGCATCCCGGGCAGAAACCTAACTGCAACATCTCTATGCACCAGCATACTCTCCATAGCATTACATACACCCGGACGCTGGACTTTGGCATTAAAACATATAACCTCTGCCATATTCAAATCCGCCCATTCATCAACGTAAGTATGACAGACACCTTTGTAATGCTTTATTACCGGTATACGTGAACTTCTCGTAACCCGCTTAATCAGCCCCTCTCCTCCTCGTGGGATAACTAAATCAATATAATCATTCAGTTTTAATAATATATCGACGGCCCGCCTATCCACAGTTGTAATAATATTTATTAAGCCTTCGGGAAGGCCGTATTTCTTTATTACCCCTTTAAGCATTTTATAGATAGCGATGTTAGAATTTAGTGCTTCGCTTCCTCCGCGTAATATTACACTATTTCCGGACTTAAAACAAAGCCCGATGCAATCAGAAGTAACATTAGGACGCGATTCATAAATAATGGCAATTACCCCGATAGGCACACGCACCTTATGTATCCAAAGGCCATTAGGTCTGGACCATGCCTTGATAACCTCACCCACAGGGTCGCTTAATCTGGCTATCTCTAACAAAGATTCGGACATCTCTTTGAGCCGTTTTTCATTAAGGGTGAGCCTATCAATTAAAGCGCTGGATAAACCGATTGTCTTTGCGCCTCTTAAGTCCTTTTTGTTTGCCTTCAGTATAACGCCCTTCTTGGCATTTAAGGCAAGTGCCATCTCTTTAAGGATTTTATTCTTTTTAAGAGACGATACATTTACCATGAACCTGGAAGCCTGTTGGGCATTCCTGGCTATATCAGTAAGTTCTTGTTTTAAGCCCATATTACATCTCTATTAAAGCATAACCATATCATTACGATGGATTATTTCTTTGCTAAAACGGATTCCTTTAACTTTATCCAGCTGGCTGCTTGAAAGTTTTACCTTACCTCTGGCGAATTCCTCGCCCTGTTTATCCTTTATGCTTACAATATCTGCAGGCTTGAAATCTCCTTCTATCGCAACAATCCCCACAGAAAGCAAGCTCTTCTTATTAAGGAGCGCAGCCTTTGCTCCGTTATCAACAATAATTGTGCCTTTTGGCTTGGTAACAAAAGCGATCCAGTGTTCTCTTGCCTTAAGCCCTTTCTTAGGTAAGAAAGCAGTCCATGAACCACTCATAGAAGGTCCCCTGGCAATGTCAAGAATAATATTTTTTGTTCTTCCATTTGCAATTACACAGGGAATCCCAGAATCAAAAGCAATCTTTGCGGCCTCTATTTTGGTAATCATTCCGCCGACGCTAGTCTTTCTTTTAGTTGGGCAGGCAAGGGCCTTTATCTGTGGAGTAATCTCTTTTATTACGCTAATAACCCGCTTATCCTTATCCAGTAACCCATCTACATCAGAAAGAATAATCAAGAGGTCTGCATTAATAAGACTAGCTACCATTGCAGAAAGACGATCATTGTCTCCGAATTTTATTTCCTCAGTAGATACTGAGTCATTTTCGTTAATTATAGGTATGGCTTTATATTTCAATACCATCATCAAAGTATTTTTGGCATTTAAATAACGTTTACGGTCATCAAAATCATCATAAATTAAAAGAATCTGGGCACAATTCAGCCCTTCTCTATCAAAAAAACTCCGATATTGGCTCATCAGAAGATGCTGGCCAACAGCGGCAACGGCTTGCAGGGCTGCAAGTTCTTTGGGCCTATCTTTCAACTTCAGAATACGCATACCAGATGCAATTGCTCCCGAAGAAACAACTACAATTTCCTTGCCTTCTTTGAATAAGGTTAACATCTGCTCAGCAATTTTTTCCATAGGATAAGTAAAACAATCGGAGCCTGCGTCCTGTGCGCATAGAAGGCTTGAGCCTATTTTTATTACTATTCTCTTATAATCTCTTTGCAACTGCTTCAATTAATTCCTCCAGTCCTTGTTTTTTTAGCGCGGATATCGGATATACTTTCTTCTTGATTAACTTTTTAAATCTTAGAAGATTAGAATCAGCGCCTTCTAAGTCCATCTTATTGGCTGCAATAATCTGCGGTTTATGAGAAAGTTCTTTACTATTACTATAATTTTTAAATTCTTTATTTATGATTTTATAATCTTCTACGGGGTCTCTCCCTTCAAAACCAGACATATCAATAAGGTGGATGAGGAGCTTTGTGCGTTCGACGTGCCTTAAGAATCTATCGCCCAAGCCGCGGCCCTGGGATGAACCGGATATAAGCCCTGGTATGTCAGCTACAACAAAGGCCCGCTCAAAAGAATTAACTACTCCTAAAACAGGCGATTTTGTAGTAAAGGGGTAACTGGCTATTTTAGGGTGCGCGTTGGAAATATTAGAAATTAATGTGGATTTACCTACATTAGGAAAACCTACCACGCCCACTTCGGCAATAAGCTTTAAATCAAGAAGGAGTTCTTTTTCTTCACCGGGTGAGCCATCTGTAGCCTCGTTGCGGTAGCGGTTACCCAGGCCGCCCCTGCCAGCATAGGCTACAATAACTTCTTCCTGGTCTTCTTTCAGGTCGCGCAGAACACAGTCTGTCTTTATATCCCTAACAGTTGTGCCGCAAGGCACCTTAACAATAATATCCGCGGCGCCTTTGCCCTTTTTATTCTTGCCAGAACCATGGCCGCCATTTATGCCGTAAAAATGTTTATTATACTTAAAATCTAAAAGGGTATAAAGGTTTCTATCCGCTTTAATGATAATATTAGAGCCCTTGCCGCCAGGACCTCCATCGGGGATTCCCCGACGGGTATATTTATCGCGATAGAAACTACTGCACCCCTTGCCGCCTGACCCCCCCCTGACATATATCGTTGCCTGGTCGATGAACATTACGCGACTTCGATTTCTTTTATTTTGAGGCGGGTGAGTTGCTGCCTATGCCCTGCCTTCCAATGTGAGGACTTGCGGCGCCGATACTTAAAAGAAACTGCCTTTGAGTCCTTTAATTGTCCCAGGATTAAAGCTTGAACTTTAGCGCCTTTCAGATAAGGTTGGCCTACTTCGATCTTCTTATCTTTTGAGACTAAGAGCACCTTATCTAAAATAATTACCTTACCTTTTTCTTGAGCAAGTTTCTCTACATCAATAATATCGTCAACTTTTACATTATACTGTTTTGCTCCAACTTCAATTATTGCATACATTTGTAAGCCTCCTAGAATTCTTATTTATTACTTATATAAATAGATTTTAGATTTTAACATAGAAAAGATAAGTGGTCAAGGATAATTAGTAGCAAAAAAGGCACTTACAGGGGTATATCAGGATATCCTTATCTCTTCTATATGCGAGGCAGGATGGGAGATGAGGTTAATTTTTGTCCTAAACCTATGCTCAATGGCCCTTAGGCTTTCTTTATCTTTTAAAATCTCCTCAATTACCAGAGGCGCTAAGGTAAGATTTACCTGTTTTAATGATTTATCTTTCAGAAATCTCTTTAATTCCTTAAAGGCATAAATAGCGATTGTAATAGGAGACCTAACCTTACCCTTCCCACTGCAATAAGGGCAGGGCTGATAAGAAAGCATCTGGACGGTCTTGTGTATGCGCTCTCTGGTCATTTCTACCAATCCAAACTTAGAAATCCCCAGGATATCATATTTTGCCTTATCATTGCTTAATGCCCTTTTTAATATATTCAAGACTTCCCTGCGATACGCTTCTTTTTCCATATCTATAAAATCTATAACAATGATGCCTCCTAAATCGCGCAAGCACAACTGACGGGCAACCTCTAACGCTGCCTCGCAATTAACTTTAAAAGCAGTCTCTTCTTGACTGAGCTTCTTTTTAAAACCGCCGCTATTTACATCAATCACTACTAACCCTTCGGTAGGCTCAATTATAATATAAGCCTTTGATTTTAAATAAACGCGGCTTTCAAATATTCTATTAATCTGCCTTTCGATATCTTTTGCTTCGAATAAATTATCGCCCCTGTATAATTCTACCCTTTTTGCCAGATAGCCTAAAAATGTTTTCATAAAATGCATGATACGATAATATTCAGTCTTTGAATCTACGATTAATTTAGACACGTCTTCCGTAAAGGAATCTCTTATTGCCCTCAAAGTTAAATCATACTCTTCATATATAAGGCAAGGGGCACTTTTGCACTCTGCTAATTTTTCCAGCCTCTTCCATAATTTAAAAAGAAATTGGGCATCGCGCAGTAATTCTTGTTTTGACTTATGTATTGCAGCAGTGCGCACAATAAAACCCACTTCGCCAGGAAGCTTGAGCTCGCTAAATACAAGCCTCAGGCGCCTTCTCTCCGCATCGTCCTCTATTCTGCGGGATATTCCTATCTGCTTATCCTGCGGCATAAGCACTAGATACCTGCCTGCAAGTCCGATATGGGTTGAAAGCCGCGGCCCCTTTGTGCCGAACGACTCTTTTACCACCTGCACTAAAACTTCCTGACCTTTTTTTATTTCAGGGCTACTGATTTTTCCAAGCGGTGCCTCTAGAGATTCAAAAGCAAACTCTATCTCAGATAAATAAAGAAAACCCTTCTTGGGTAAACCTATATCTACAAACGCTGCGCCCAGAGAAGGAAGAACCGCCTCTATTTTTCCCCTATAGATATTCCCAACTATAGTCTTATCCTGCGGCCGCTCAATATAGAATTCTTCCAGCCTGCCATCAGAAACTATAGCTACGCGTTTCTCTTGAGGTTCAACATTTATTAAGATTTCTTTAGGCATGTCCGTTATTACGTTAAAATCTATGAGAGAAAAACATCTTTTATAAAGATGCCTTCTGGTAACTGTCTCTGCAATCTCTCCTTGAATTCTTCTGGTCCTATTATTTCTTTTAATATTATCGTCGCTTCTTCGTTATCGCTCTCCAGGCCTAATTTTAAAGCCCGTTTAATGCTTAATTTAGGGTGAGGGCTGAAACCCTCTGTAATCTTAATAGGTAAATCTGCCCGACGCAATGCCCGCATAAATAAGCGCATCAGGTCCAAATGTGATATATACTTCATCTGGCCTTTTTTGCTAAATACAAAATTTATCTTGTACATTATAAATAAAGGGCGGCCCTTACTTTAGCTATCTGGTTAAAATAACCTAAAGATTAGACAGTCCTTTATTGATACTCCGCGGCCAGCAAACCGCGCCCTTGAGGGCGCGGATAAAGATTGGCCGCTTGAGTATTCCGCCCCTAGGGAACCCCGGGCTTTGGCCCGGGAGGGGCTCCATTATTTTTTCTTTTTCTTCGCTGTTACTTCTTTTTCTACGGCCTGTTCCTTGCCCAGTTGTTGTTCTAGCTTAGCGATCTCTTGAGGCGAAAGTTCTCCTTCTTTTAAAACACGGGCGGTAATAAATATCAGCAAATCTATCTTTGAGACATCGTCTGTCTGTCTTTTAAATAGGTTCCCCAAAAGAGGGATTTTACTTAAAAAGGGAATGCCGATTGTTTGTTTGCTTTTAATATCCTTGAGCAATCCTCCAAGGACGATTGTTTCTCCGTCTTTCATCAAAACCTGAGTCTGAGCTTCGCGCACATCAATAACCGGATAATTAACTGTACTTGTTATAGCGCTTGTGCCTGTTCCAGCGACATTAGTAGCTGTAACATTTGAGTTGGAAGAAGTAACACTAGGATGGATAATCATGTTGATATAACCTTCTTCGCTAATCTGAGGAACTACATTGAGCCTGATGCCAATCTCCTGATAATAATCCAAGGTCTGCACTTGTGTAGGACCTTCGGTAGTCGTGCCAGCGGTTAGTGTAGAACTTAAAATCGGAGTATGAAAACCTACTAAAATAGAGGCTTCTTGATTATCCAGGGTTAAGATTCTTGGAGCGGATAAAGTATTAGTATGCGCATCTTCTTCAAGGGCATGCAATATGATTTCAAACTGCGTTCCGCCTAATTTTTTAAATAATAGCTCAAGGCCCGCTCTGTAAGGGTATGTTCCTGGAAAAGTTGTAGTACCCTCTATGGGGCTGAAAGCATTAGGGGTAAAGTCAGAAGCCAGGGAGCGACCGGCAACGGTCTTTTTGTTTTTATCATTTAAACCTATATCCGTAGGTGCAGTAGTATATGTTGCCGCGCCACTACTACCAGTGCCCCAATCAAGCCCGAGGTCCTTCAACTTATCTCTGCTGACCTCCATAATCCTGGCTTCGATTAATACCTGTTTTGGCTTCTTGTCGACCTGCGGCAGGATAACATTTCTAATCTTGTCCAAAGACGCAGCAGTGTCAGTTATAATTAACGTTTTGGATTTGATTGATGGCTCGAACTCAGCTTTCTTGGATACCAATTCCCCTGTAGCATTTTTTTCAATTGAAATTGTCTCCGACTTCATCTGGCCCTCTGCCTCCTTCTCAAGCCCTGCGCCTTTTACTTCCTCCTTACCTATCTTAAAAGTTCCGAATTTCCACCCCTTCTGTCCTCGGGTATACAAAACAGAAATTTTACCACGCGGAGAAAGTAACGGTATTAAAATCTTCTGTGCATCCTGAGCGTCCAAAAATTTAAGCGTAAAAATTTCTGTCTGTAATGCTTCCTCTGCCTCTATTTTAGAAATATTCTCCAATTTTGTAACCAAAATAATGTTTCCCTGTCTCTGATAACCAAAGCCGTAAGTCTTTAATAACACATCCAGCGCAGTCCCCCAAGGTACATCTACGAGCCTTATGGTTACGTTGCCTATAACATCTGGAGTAGTAACAATGTTAACTCCAGATTTATAAGATATTATCTTTAGGACACGCTGAATATCTGCCTCCTTAAAATCCATAGTGACATTTTGAACTGAGGTTAAAGTATCCGCCGCTGCCATCTGCCCCTTGGCTTTTGTCTCTATCTGTTGCTGGGCTGGGCCGGCCTTAGCCTCTTCCTGGGGCATACCCTGCCTAACCTCTTCTTGTTGAGCAAATATAAATGAATATGAGAATAAAAAACATAACACAAGGATTGTCTGCCTGTTTGCCCGTTTGCCTGTTGAACGGGCTAACTGGCTAACAAGATAACGGGCTAACGTAATTTTATTTTTCAAGGTCCCTCCTTTTTAAACTCAATTTCTTTTGGTTCACCATTTTTGATAAAGATTACCCTTGTCTCTTCTACTTTTAGGACCCGATAATCACCAACGCTATCGCCAACCCCAACCACTGAACCATTAACGATAGCAAAAGAGCGACCTTGCTTATCATATATTATTCCTTCTATTAATAAATCTCCCTTCCCTTTCGTCTCTTCTTTATCCAATTTTAAAAATCGGCCATCAGGGGTAAGGAGTGGTATAAACGGATTACGTTTACCTTGGGCATCGTATACAAACTGTTCCTGGGCAAAGGAAGAAAGCCAAAAAAAGGCTGCAAATAGTAAGCTGCAAGCTATCAGCCTGTAGCCTGAGACCTGTAGCCTGAAGCCTGTAGCCTGAGGCCTGAAGCGATATTCTTTTTGCCTATTATTTCTTAACATACGTCTTTAATATCAGGTTTACTTTCTGCTGGAAATAATTGCCCTCCTGGCTTGTAATCCTTATACCCTCCACTCCAAAAAGTATTTCTGCATTCTCTAAATCGTTTATAAACTTGCCGAGGTGATGATAGTCACAAAGCAAATCTAAATTTATTGCAAGAGGTATGAATCCTGTCATTGCAGCGCCTTTTTCTTGCTTACCACCAGTTGATTCTTTCAAAGGCCTCATTTGCGTAATTTTCACATCGTCATTTTTAGCTATTACGGATATATCCTGCAAAATGTAACCTATATCTTGCTCAGAAATAATTTTCTTGCTCTTCGTAAGTGTTTCCTTCTTTTTGTTTTTTAAATCCCGCATAATAATTGAACCTTTATCTAGGGCATCTAATTCCTTACGCAATGTTATTATTTTTGGGTTTAACTTTTTTAAGGCCTCTAATTGTAATCTGACAATAGACATAATATCTATATAGATTATTACGGCTAAGCAAAGCGGCACGGCCAAAAGCATCTTCTTATTATCTAATCCTAATTTGCCGCGCATCTGTGTGTTACGGAATTTATCCCACATCCTAATTTTATTTTGCTACGCCTTTCACGGATTTCGTATTTGTAGCGGTGTTTAATGTACCCGCTAAAACAAAGTCAAATAGCTCGTAGCCGCTAATTGTCCTTCTCTGCACTGATACCAGCTCTATTTTATTAAAATCTTTAGAAAAGGCAGGAGCATTTTTTAGGTTATCAATGAATTTTTTGAGCAGATTCATTTCTTCCTTCTCTAAAGAGACGACTGACCCTTGCAAGGTAAAACCTCCCCCAGCTACAGAAAGGTCATTAAACCAAATCCCGGGAGGAAGACTTAAAGATAATTTATTTAATTTTTCTGCCCAATCTATCTTCTCGTCAGCGAACTTTCTGATGGCTAAGGCATCCTCAGATATTATAGCGTATTCTTTATTAAACTCATCTAACATCTTTCTCTGCGGCTCTAAACTAAGCCATTTGTTATTTAATACACGGAGCTGGTTATTTTTAAATACGGTGACGGCGGCGAAGATAATATGCGAACATAACAATAAGCCCAAAATGAACAACGGTATAATGTATAGAAGGTACTTTGGTTCTATGGCAGTTATTGCTTTTTTCTTCTTAACCTTACTTTTTAACTCTTCAGGCAGTAAATTTATTTCTATCATTTCATTAAGAACGCAGGGCGAGCCCTACGGCCACAGCAAATTGACTGAATAGTGCCTTTATCTTTTGAGGATCGATATCGCTTGATAAAATTATCTGTTTCAGAGGATCCCAATACTCTACTTCTATTCCTAAAAAATTCGCCAGCATATCTTTTAAACCTATCATCCTGCTGCCGCCGCCGCTTAAGAAAATCTTTGCTACGGAGGAAGCGCTTTGGCTTTCATAATAATCGAAAGATGTCCTTATCTCGCTGGTCAGACTAGTAACCACTGACTCGAAAGCCTCTGTTACCTTAGCGGCCTTCTTGGCATCCGGGTTTAGCTTTAGTTCTTCTGCCGATTTAAAATCTATACCCAGGGTATCAACGAGCTTCTGCGTAAAATTATTCCCAGCGATGTGGATATCTCTGCTTAAACGAAGAATGCCATTTTCCAATATATTAAGGTTAGTTACTGATGAGCCGATGTTAAGCAAAGTTATAGCCTTGTTTTTTAGGTTATCGTCTTGGGAATAATTAAAATTGAAGGCGTTGATTAGGGCTAAAGAATCAATATCAACTATATTGGCTACCAGGTCCGCATCTTCAATTAATTTTAAACGCTGGCTTAGCAATTCTTTCTTAACTGCCGCAATCAAAACAAGCATCTTATTTTCGGGTAAGTCATCTTGCAGGATATAGCCATCTAAATTTATTTCTTCCAGCGAAAAAGGTATGTGTTTTTGCGCCTCAAATTTTAGGGCCTGCCTTAACTCGAGCGCATTCATCTTGGGGAAACTTACACACCTTATCACTGTCGAAGACCCGCTTACGCCGACATTGACGGTCTGTAAACCCTTGGCCTCTTTTATATTTTTGAGGGTCTCTGCCAAATTGGATTGCACTGGCTCTAAGCTAAAGTCAAAAAGCTCTACCCTGTCTCTGGTAAATTTTAATTTTACGAGTTTTATCGTCGAACTGCCAATATCCAAGCCTATGCCCAAAGCTTTTTTTCTAACCTTCATTTTATTAGATTAAATCTCCTGCCAAGATAATACTTCTACCCCTCCTGTTCCGCCTGTGCCTAGTAATCTGAATGCATCCGCCACCGCTGTGGAATTCAAGTTTAATGTGGGTTTGCCGTCGAGTGAGGACTGCGCGTCAATAGAGCTTCTGGCAAAAATAGCCCCGTCAATAGTCCCACCAGTTATCTTAAATCTTCCCGTCACCCAAATCATGCCCGTAAAACTCCATTTGCTGGAAATATCAAGGGCAACATCATTTCCATTGCTATTAACAATGAGTAGCCCGCTCCCGCTCCATTCAGAACTTATTTTATATTTATTAGACCCGGTCAACTCAACCCAGGTTATCCCATTCACCGGCTGCTGGTTTTCGTCGGGATCGGTATAGAAATGCCCTGTTCCGCTGGCCTGGGCGCTTACTGCTATAGCCTTCATTTGATCCAGAGTCATCCCAAATACCTGTTCAAAGGTAAGGCTAGAACCAGCGTGGGATGAACCTTCGGGGTTTATATCTACGTTCTTGCCCTCTATCTTCAACGTGCCTGAAGTTTCAATTGCATAGGTAATAAGGCTGGGGTTGCTCGGATTAGACCCGCCTGAATTCTGCGCTAGAACGGTTATCCTGCGTTCTACGCGGGGAGCGGCGGCAGAAGGAACAAAACCGTGGGCCGTAACCCTGCGGTTTGACCCTTCAACTACTATGGTATCTACCGAATATTGACCCTGCCCTAGAGAGGTAGACGCTATGCTATTTAAATTACTAAAATCGTTTAACTGCGTTAGCGCCTGAGCCACTCCGGCTTCTGCTAACCAAAAAGCCTGGGTAGACTCTGCGTATCTTTGGGCAATGCCGCTTTCAGATATACTACGTACGGAAAATACGCCTCCTAAAATAATTAAAACCGTAATGACTATATAAGAGAGTATCAAGGCTAAACCGCGTTTATTCATTTCTTAACTGGATTTTTCCTGTTAGGGAAAAGGATAGGGTTTTGCCCATTGCATTTTTTGCCCCCCCTAACTGAATCTGCAATACATTAGAACTAGAACACGTTGCATCGCATACGCCCCCATGCCAGCAGCAGAAAGTCAAACTTGTAATATCATTAGCTAAAATTCTGGAGGTGCCATTTGTTCTAATCACTCTGTTATTTGCAGTATCAAGCGAATATTGCACATTGGTTTCAGTCAAGGTATTAAAAGTAAGTACGGTGTTGTTTCCAGATATGCTGGGGCCGGTAGCCGCCCTTAATTCCCTCAACATCCGATCCATCCCTAGTCTTGTCTGTTGCTGCAAATCCAAGAGTGCTGTATCTACAGGATAAGTTAAATTTCCCAGATTTAAAACCGCGCTTATACCAATGACGAGAAAAGCAAGAATTAGCGCGCTAATTAAAACCTCAACTAAGCTAAAGCCCCTCATCAATAATCTGTTAGGTATGTCTGTAACTGTAGGCTCCTATTTTTTGAGCCGCGGTCCAGCCAGCTAACCACCACAGAAACCCCCAAAGGATTACCGCTTTGAAAAACAGTTGTGCTTATGGTTTCAGTATCCAGCGCGCTTAAACTATATGGCGCAGACTGAATCTGACTGGCATTTAAATCCCAGCCAGCGGGAGTTCCGTTATTATTATTAATCCTGCCCTCCAAACCCGTAAAGCCTGCTGCTTTGATATCTTCCATAATATACTCGGTGTGAGCCGTGGCAATAGACAGATTGCGGTTGGCTGCATTCAATAAAATACAGTTTGAAAAAAGCAGGAGGAGTCCCGTCAGCGCAAAGGCTAAAATTGCTGTAGCTAACAGTAACTCTGATAAGGTAAACCCTCTTTGCCGCCTATGATTAGATTCTGTTATTTTTCGCATGCTTCCGAAACTAAAAGGCTACCGGTTGTTATGTTGTAAATCGTATTCCCGCTTAATTTGCATTTAGTTGGACCGGCATAACAACTATAACCAGATGGCTCAAGTCTGGAACAACTATAATTATAACCCTTTAACTGGGACTGTGTAATATAGTCTTTATCAAGATAAGGGGGTGAGGGTTTAGTTAATGTAGAAAGGCTGACAGGATAGATACCGCGATTATCCCTGGCATAACTCTCTAAAGCTGCGGAAATTAATTTCAAAGTGCCCTGGGCATTGGATTCATTCTGTGCGATATTGAGCTTTATTACTCTATCAATAACGATTCTTAAACAAAACGCGCAAACAGCAATAATAACCATAATCGTTACAAAACTTTTTCCTTTATTATCTCTCATTCTTAAATGAGCGAACAACTTATGTTCGCTTACGCTCCATAACTTGTGGCCTCACTTATTTTAACATAAAAAAACCTGCGCAAGGAAAATAACTAACCTACCTTCAAAACTTAACGAAAGATTTTGAAATCCTCATCGCCTGGCGAAGAGGTGTCACTACGTTTCAATATATCCCCGGTAACAATTTGATAATTATGAGCTGCTAAAGCCGGATTTATAGCCATTGCCCGGATATCATACCCTGCAGCCCCGGCTGACCCAACTATATAGCGAAAATTCCCGACCTGACCTAAGCCTACTAAATCTTGATAAAGACAATCAGCATCTACTAAAAATTGTAAACCGGCCTGCTCCCCCGGGGCATATGTTCCACCGTGACGTGCAGCATATATCTCAAAACCACTAGCAATAGCCTTAAGATTTGCTTGAGCATTAGCTTCATTGGCTTGTTTTTTAAGCTGAACCCCTTCTACTATTGCCACCGTTGCCAGAAGACTGACAATTGCCATTACCAGCATTATCTCAACTAATGTAAACCCTGTCTTATTGTTTTTCATGGTAATAATTTTACCACAAAGTACCTGTTTGGTAAATTACTTTTTGTTTACCCCGCCCTTCATTCAATGCTATATTATATTTCAATGAAGGGCGGGGCAAACTATCTCGGATAAGAACCTTTTAGCCTTGATATGTTCAGGATTAAGCTTTAATACTGTTTTAAACTCAAAATTTGCCTGTCTTCTTAAGCCCGTCTTCCAATAAGATAATCCTAGATTAAAATGTGCGTCGGCATCTTCTGGCTCTAACTCCAAAACCCTCTGGAAACTCCAAACAGCCGCATCTAAAAAATTTGCGCCGGCAAACCTAACCCCTAAATTATTATAAAATGTCGCAGAGCAATTCATATCTTTTATAGAATTTAAAAATCCTCCGACTATTTTTAGATAAGGCCCGAGCCTATCATCGGCTAAATTTATTTCCGGAAGCGACTTTAATATTTCTTGAACAGCCGCAGCGAGGTCTTTTCGGGCAAAATAAATTCTGGCAATATTAAAGTGGGTAAATTTAAGATTAGGGTCTAAGCGTAAGCTCAATTTATATCTATTTAAGGCCTCATCCAATTTGCCCTCCATCTCGTATACGCATCCAATATTATTCTGGACCTCGCCAGCCTTTGCGCCAGGGGCAGTTTTTGCTACGGCTGCATATTCTCTTTTTGCATCCTCTAATCTACCCACTTTAAAATAAAGATTAGCCAAATTAGAGTGCCCTTCTAAAAGGCCAGGCTCTAAATCTAACGCCTTTTTGTATTCGGCAATGGCTTTTTCGTAAAGACGGGCATATTCATACTCTAAACCTAAATTATTGTGCGCCTGGAAGCTCTCCGGAGAAAGCTTAACTATTTTTTCATAGAAAAGGCGCGGGGATTGCCATTCAAAATTACGACTCGAGGTTAAGGTGCCATAAAAGATACTAAGTCCGATAACCGAGAAAACAAATAGCCCTTTTCTTAAATACCTATAAAGCAGATAAGAAACGAGCATAAAGAAACTCACTGAAGACAGATAAACAAAATGTTCTGCAATAAAGGCATTGGTCGGGAAAATTCCGGATTGCGGCAGAAGGAAAATCAAAAACCAAGACAGCATAAAAGGCATATTCTTTTTATCTCTTTCATATATAAGTATACGCGCGCAGCTAACTAAAATAATCCCCAATAAATACCAGGATAGAAATATGCCGATAAAACTGGTGGGCCTGATTAGAGTGCGGCACATATGCAAATTAACAGGTAAAATTAATAATTTAAGGTAGGTAAAGATTATTTTAGGAAAAACCGTTGCCCTTAAAAGTAGGGGGTATTTTGCCAATGCAGGAGGCCTTAAAGTTGCAAATTTAAAAATGGATAATCTTAAGATTAGATAAATAGCAGCGATAATAAAAAAGGGCAGGATTGTCTTGGTAAAGAAACCTCTCTTTTTAAGGTTGCCCCTTGCGAAATAAAATACATAAGCCAGAATTACTAAAGGGAAAACCATAGACAATTCTTTAGACAACAAACCGAGTGCGAATAAAAACAAAGATAAACATAGGTATATTATTTTAAATTTTGCGCTTTGGCTTTTTTCAAATGCGAGGAGAGAGGAGAGTAAAAATAACCCCATAAGCAGCTCTGCCCTTCCGGAGATATATGTGACTGACTCGGTTGAAAGAGGGTTTAAGGCAAATAAGAGGCTGCTTGCAAAAGAAACAGCTATTTTCTTAGAGATGCTATAGACAAACAGCAGGACCAAAGTTGAGACCAAAATTTGTAGGATAATGTTAGTTATGTGATAACCAAAGGGATCTAAATGCCAGAAATAATAATCCCACATGTATGATATAGTCTGTATTGGGCGGTAAAAATTTGACCCGCTTGTTACGCCAAAATAGAGATCGCTGGTAAACGCCTTATACCAGAGATGCCAATTCCTAATTAAAGAGTTCTTAACCACTAAGGCATCGTCATCCCAGATAAATGGATTGTGGAGGCAATTTTGATATGAAACCAGGCAGGCACCGGCTATTACCAAAAAACAAAGAGCAAAGAGTTTAATTTTATTATTGCTTACAGCCGTAGTTATATTTTTAAGTTTCATAGTTTATATAAAAAAGGGGAAGAAAGATTCTTCCCCTTTTTTCTTTATGCTAGACAGAAGTGAATATTTTATAACGGCGTGAGCACCCCTCCTGTTGAGGCAGTATAGGTTACACTTCCTGTTGTACCAGGAACAGCAGGCGCAGCCACAAATGTATAACCCCCGGCAGTCAGTGTACAGGCATAGTTGTATCCTTGAATTGCAGTTATTCCGCCAGCTGCATCTGCGCAATAGTTAGGAGCTGAGGTTATAAAATCATATAATCCACCGGGTACCGTTGCACTCCCCACCGCCGCAGGATACACACCGCTATGAGAAGTGGCAAATGTCTCTGCGGCTGTGGAAAAGCTACGTACTGTGGCTTTTGCCGCTGCTTCGTTAGCAGTCCTTCTTGCAGTGAGTAAGTTAGGTATGGCGATAGCAGCTAACAGGGCAATGATTGCGACTACGATCATAATTTCTACGAGCGTAAAACCTTTTCTTTTCATCTTATAAAGCCTCCTTTCTAAGGTAAAATTGACTTGTATTGCGCTCTTTAACTATAAGCCCCTTATCTTCTAATTATAAATTATAACTGCAACATATTATCAAGAGGCCTTTTTTAACAGCGCCAGTCACCTTAATTTTAATAGTGTATTTATACCACCCCCTCCCTTATTTGTCAAGTAAAATGAGCACACAGTAGTGCAAGGATTATTTCGCACTTTCGTATTGAAGCATCCTTTTAGGTTGTTGAATTGGCCTTAGGTTTATGTGTTTAATAAGGCCAAATATCCAAAGATTAACACTCCTTTCGTTTTTGAAGTA